>ERZ772812.542-NODE-542-length-33216-cov-3.908055_pt1 | contig 33216 bp, 28 predicted proteins | sample MGYA00511343_ERZ772812 | MGnify/ENA primary metagenome ERZ772812 (study PRJEB29015, sample SAMEA2737706) | human gut metagenome | biome: human gut; feature: human-associated habitat; material: faeces | place: China | collected 2012 ...
ATGTCCATGTAAAGATTGTGAACTATAAAAGGTGGAATAACACAAAATACCTCTTGATTTAATCGAGAGGTATTTTATATATTCTATTGCATATTTCGTAAATTTTTCGTATATTTACATCATAATCAAATAAATACTAACAATTTAAATTTTAGCTAAAATGAAAAGAAAAACACCAAGCATTGATTGAAAAACAGGCACGGAGACGATCGACGATGTGCAAATATCGTATATCTCCAAAGGGGTATCTTATGATAATAATTACGGCATCTGTCTGTTCGTGGGACGCAGAACAGACGATCCTACACCACGAGAGTTCACCTATATCTTTGAACTCGACATCGACCCCACGAAAGATATGACCGTCTGTTTCCAGAAACGGGGTCGTTATATGGCAGGATTCTCCTATCTGCTGAATCCAAAGGCCGTAGAAGAGGGTTATCTCGCCATTGTATTGCCCAACATCGTAGATTTACCCAAGTCCAGCTGCAAACTCAATCTTTTCGAAGTCCATATCAAGAGCGACACAGCCGTATTCGGCTATACATCGGTAGAGGGTAAACAGAAAGAGTTCCGTTTCCCGCTGACGGGTTTCAACGAGAAGTATTTGGAGCAGTTCATATAGAACCAAAAGGACAGACTTTGACAAGGGGGCTTAATATAGACCGTTTGACAATGTTTGTCCTTGCTGTTTCCACAGAAACAAAAGCGACACAACAATTCTTAAAAGGAGAGAGCAGGGGAAAATTTTCCTGCGCGATTTTCTCCTTATCTTAGTGTTGCTTTTAACTTGTATCTATAAGATTCACAGATAATTTACTTATTTATTAATCTTGCAATTTGTTTAAACCAGTGTTTAAACCGCAACGAAAAGACAGAGACAAGGGGCGAACAGGCTATGCGTAAATCGTTGATATATAGATATATCAATACGGGATGGTGCCATAGCTCAGTTGGTAGAGCAAAGGACTGAAAATCCTTGTGTCCCCGGTTCGATTCCTGGTGGTACCACACGAAAAGAGTTGTCTGTCGGCAACTCTTTTTTACTCCCCCCCCCTCCCTTTCCAAACTTTAAAGGAGAATTACCGGATTGCAATCCGACCATTCTCCTTTCATATTTACAAGTACAAAGACCTCTTCAACCTATGCAAAGGCCGCCGCGATACTATTCGATATTGGCCTTTATTGCATCTACAATATAGTGCACGTCCTCATCCGTAACATAGGGTCCGGCAGGAAGGCACATGCCCGTCTTGAAGACAGCCTCACTGACGCCATTGATATAGGCTGGATTATTCTTGTAAACCGGCTGTTTATGCATGGGTTTCCAAGTAGGGCGCGCCTCGATGTTGGCGGCATCAAGGGCGATGCGCATCGCCTCGACGTTGGCGTTCGGCTCGCAGTCGGTATGGGGCGTGGCTGCCGCATGAGTGACACCGGCGGCACCGCCGACAGCACCGGTGATAATCCGGCGATAGGCATCGTCCTGACCTTTCACGCGCAACGAAGGATCGAGCGTGATGGCGCAAAGCCAGAAATTACTGTCATAACGCTGCGAGGGACTTTCGTGAAGAGTGATCCCGCGCACCCCCTTGAACAACTCCCGGTAAAGAGCCTGAACATGTCGATGGTGTGCAATATGCGCATCGATAACGGTCATTTGCCCCCTGCCGATACCGGCGCAGATATTGCTCATCCGGTAGTTGTAACCAATATGTTCGTGCTGGTAATAGGGGTAGGATTCACGTGCTTGCGTAGCATAAAAGAGAATCTCCTTCTTGGCCTCTTCGTCCCCGCAGATGAGCGCACCGCCTCCCGATGTGGTAATCATCTTATTGCCGTTGAAACTCAATACGCCGTATCGGCCGAACGTGCCGAGCACCCGACCGTCGAAACGGCTGCCGAGCCCCTCGGCCGCATCTTCGATCACGGGAATCCCGTAACGGTCGGCGATCTCCACGATCCGGTCAATCCGGTAAGGCATCCCGTAAAGGGCGACCGGAACGATCGCCTTCGGTTTGCGCCCTGTTTTGGCAATGCGATCCGCGATAGCCGCTTCGAGCAGGTCGGGATCCAAGTTCCATGTCTCACGCTCGGAATCGACAAACACGGGCGTCGCACCGAGATAGGTAACGGGATGACTCGAAGCACAGAATGTAAACGATTGCACCAGCACCTCATCGCCCGGCCCGACGCCGCAGGCCAGCAACGCCAGATGTACCGCCGCCGTCCCCGCCGACAAACAGACGACCGTTTTATTCTGCGGTTCGGTACCCTCGCGACGATTGACGAACCGTTCGAGGTCGGCCTCGAACCCATTGACATTCGGCCCCATCGGCACCACCCAATTGGTATCGAAAGCCTCCTTTATAAACTTCTGCTCCTGTCCCGACATATGGGCGAGACAGAGATAAATACGATCGCGTTTCATTTCAATTTCGGTAATTCTGCTGACTCGTAAGAGCGGAAAATCGTGGCGAAAATAAGCCATCCATCCACTCCATTCTATAATTTAGAAATATCTTTCCCTATTGATTTCTTCAAATTTGAGGATATTTTTTACTTTCTGATTCGGAATCCAATTCCGGAAAGGAAAAAGAAGTTTCACAAGAGCCTGAAGCCACCAGACATAGTGGAGCTTCATTCGGCAATATGATTTACGAAAGCCGAAGTTCTTTTCCAAAAAAGGCTGGATATTTGAATGAGCCGTAATCGAACGCCATCCGTCACTCACGTATTTATATTTTAGTTCTCCAAGATAGTATTTATTCATCTCGAAGAGAAGCCCGAAATACGGGTAATGCTTATTCATCAACTCGGGAGTAGCTTTAAGTGTAGAATAACTGACACAAGAATCCTTAATGGTATTCATGGCCCAAGCTATCAACCGACCGCTTTCTTTTTCAAAAACGCCCCAAAATTCATGCGTACAATCTTCTAGAATTTCCTTTTCCCATTCCACACGAGAGGCTAAACTTATCGTAACTTCACGATAACGTTTGAACGCTTCTATAAATACTTTATAACCATCCTTCTCAATCAATTCAATATTACTTATCGGCTTAATACAACAATCGCGCAGGCAACGTCGGATTTGGTTTCTCGTTTTGGACGGGAATTCTTCGATAGGCTTAGAAATGTCACATATAACCTCCCAAAAATTAGTTTTAACTCCACAATCCCAATCATAGCAATTTCGGAGCATCCAAGCCTTATGAGTTCTTATTAACTCTTTAATTTCTTTATCGTCAAGCCTTCGTTCTTTGTTCGGCATCCCCTCCCAGACAAGACAATGTTTGTAGACAGAATACCCCCCCCCATACTATAAAACATACTGATATTCATATATTTAATAATTAACTATTATTCAGACCGAACGTGTTTTGGAATAGGAAAATCTTTTCTCCCAAGTGTTTTGGCGATAATATAATATGCCGTTTTAAGAATTGTCATGGCATCAAGAGCTAAACTTTGATGATTGACATAATAAAGTTCCAATACAAGTTTTTGAGGAAGAAATTCTTTCTCGTAAACATTTTCCTCCTCAAAAAGTTCTCCATGGGTGTAGTCGTATAAGCTTGCAGGACTTGTCAGACCTGGCCTAACAGACAAAATCTTGCAATAAGGGCCGACATAAATTTTACGAGCATTCTCAATATCCTCCGGTCGAGGCCCGACAACGGTCATATCGCCGTTAAAAATGTTTAAGATCTGAGGAAATTCATCTATTTTCGTAGCGCGGATAAAGCGGCCAAACGGGAAAATACGATTATCATTCTGCAATGTGGTGAGGCGTACTTTACCACTGTTGATACGCATGGAGCGGAATTTATAACAAGTGAATACTTTACCTCCGCGACCGACACGCTGCGCTCGATAAATTGCCGGCCCCGGGCTGACAATCTTAATAATAAGCCAAGTGGCAAGATATATCCACCAAAACATGGCAAGAAACACGACAACAAAAACCAAATCGAATCCTCGTTTGACAAAGTGGTACATTATCAGTCGATTATTTGACGTAATAACATGAATTCCTCAGCACAGTCAACTCCTACGCGCAGTCCTGAGATCCTGTCAGTTTCCTCAAGATACTTTACAGACCGAGGATGTGGATAGTCACGAAGTTCGGTAATATATCGGGCAAATGCTTCATATTTCTTAGCAGCAAAAGCCGCAATATCAACATAGACGTTCGGCAAGAACATCGTATCGGGCTTGCTCGGAGTCCATTCTGTGGACGACGGCACACGATAACAATATAAATTTCTGACAATCTGTCCCATGACAGGCCTAACAGCTACGAGGGTAGAACGATATACATTCTGATGATCTACATTCACATCCCCCCAGAAATGAGTAAAGACACTGTCTGGACCTATCGAACCGACGGCCTCTTCGATAACTGCATTGATCTGTATATGCGGCGTGACATCAAGTTTCATGTCCGGCTGATGACCATATATCACCGATTTTATTCCGAGAATGTCGGCACAAGCTCTGGTTTCGGCCTTCTTATTCTCAATAATCTCTTTAAGATTATCATTCGCACGGTATTGCGCCGAGCTGCCATCCGTCACGATGAGCAAATGAACTTCGGCTCCTTCTGCCGTCATTTTAGCGATCGTTCCGCCCATGCCTAACACTTCATCATCAGGATGAGCCGCAATAACCAAAATCTTTTTCATAAGACACCTATAATCTTTCGTTCATTACAAATCGTTTTAACAAACCGTCAATATGCCCTTTGGCAAAAACTAGGAATCCGGCTTTTTCGACGCCACGTATAGAAGCCACATTGTCAACCTCGATCGCCATAAAAGCAACCAACCCCTCATTATCCGCCAATATTCGAGTTAATAATATGGGATAGAATCCTTTGCCTCTGTGTTCGAGCATTGTCTTGCAATGACCTATATAGATCGCATCTCTTCTGTCCATAAACGGAAAGCGCACAGTCCATCCTAAAACCGGAGCAGAACTTACGGTTATTCCGTTACAATCCATAATTCTATGCTATTTAAACCATTGACAACGAGACAAGAATGACAGAAACCTTCATATTGTAAACATTCGTCAACCCCAGAGAAGAAACATCAATTTCGAACCCGTCAGGTAACGGTGCCCCTTATAACGGATATTTCCATCGTTACGAAAACAAAAATGCGAATTTGTTATGGTCGTCATAATTAATTCATTCCCCTCTTTGAATTTCTGAAAGAGGGTGAAAGCTGCTTTTTTATACCTTTGTACATTGAAAAACACATCGCCTTCCAATCTTTGACGCCCCCTTCTTGATAATGAAGGTCTGCATTGAAAAATTTGAACCAATGATGCCTGAAACGCTCAGGAGATGCAACAAACCAAGCAATGTCCAACCCCAAATATCTTAGATGCTTACCAGGAGTGTACACCATCGTAGGGCGAGGCAAGGACAACTCGTCGGCCATAATAATTTGCCCGAAGTTTATCCCCGAAACATAAGCAGCATGAACACTTGCCGGCACACGAGGATTGATTTCGATTATACGATAGTCACCTTCTTCATTTTCGAGGATATCGAAATCGGCAAATCCCATCCACCCAAGTTCATTCAGAAGCTGTTGACACATTTGTATAATTTGAGGGTTTTCTATCGTAGTGCAATAGCTACTGCTTCCGCCTTTAATCGGGTAAAATCTCGATATACGGGTCACGACCGAAGAGCTGAAAGTTCCATCGGAGTAACGATATAACATCCCGTTAAAGTAATGCTTCTGTTTATTCAGATATTCTTGTAAGGCACACTCGCCAAATTCTTTTACCACCGTCGGAGCAAGATTGGCAAGTTCCTTCTCATTCTGAACCAAAGTGATCCCTCGGGCGCCATTGGATACGGAGGGCTTGATTAAGGCAGGAAATCCGACATAGCTACCGGCTTCTTTTAGGTTCTGTTCCGAAAGACGTACGGTACGGGGATGCGGTATGCCATGCAGTTGGCAAAAATTGAGAAGCGTTGTTTTATTCAAAACCATTTCGAGCTTCTCCGGTCCTTCCACCGCACACTTTACCGGAATTTCATTCTCGATCGCATTCTTGTTGTGGCTCAACCAGAGCGCATATTCATCTTCGGTCGGGATAACTACATCGATGTTAGACCGCTGAATAAATTCCTTCAAAGCCAAAACCGTCAGATCCTCAACCGACTCGGCTATGAACCGATCAACGAATCTGCAATATTTAGCTGTGGAATCCTTTGCGCCAAGACATACGACTTCATGACCACAATCCTTAAGGCCTCGAGCCATCGAAAGCGTTTGTAACTCGCCTCCAAGTAACAATACGGTAGCCATTTAATATCGTTCTTTGTAATACAACTTCTTAATGACACCGAAGAATAAGTTCCTTACAGTGTTGAATACAGCCATTAAGACAGGCTGACGGTCACATTCATGATGTAACTTGTAGAGCCATTTTATCAATGTGTGATAATCAGCATTACTTATAGCGCCTTTACGATCTACTCGATAAAATGCGAGAGGCATTTCCAACAGGTAGCAATTCGCCTTGCGGCATACTTTAAGCCAAAGAGCATAATCATTGTTCTTCTTTATATCGTCGATTTGGATGAGTCCTACGACCGAAGCATCATACATCACCGTCAAGCACCCGATCCAGCAATAATTATACATTCCGCGACGAGTGATTCGCTTTGGACCGAAACGCTTGACCCCCAATTCTTTGCCATTCTCATCAATGTTGCAGTTTTGAGTATATGTAAACGCATATCCATTATCAATCATAAATTTAACCTGCCTTTCCAATTTTTCAGGATGCCAAAGGTCATCACTGTCCAGAAAGGCGATCCAACGACCGACAGCCATACGTAATGCAGTATTGCGAGCGATAGCTGCACCGGAGTTACGCTTTAAACAATGATACTTAATACGAGAATCTCGCTCCGAATACATGGCAACGATTTCATCGGTGTGGTCGGTCGAACAATCATCAATGATAATCATCTCCCAATTCGTATAGGTTTGGGCTTGAACGCTTTCGATAGTCTCGGCGATGAACCTCCCGCAGTTGTAGGTCGGGGTTATGATGGATACGAGATCGGTTTTCATATGTCAATCACGTCGGAAAAGGTCGCGGGTATATACCTTGTCGGCAATGTCGCTGAGAACTTCATTATAGCGGTTGGCGATGACTGCATCAGAAAGGCGTTTGAATACCTTGAGGTCATTTACCACCCGACTGCCGAAGAATGTGGTGCCATCCTCAAGCGACGGTTCATAGACGATCACCTCGGCACCTTTAGCTTTAATGCGCTTCATGACACCTTGTATCGACGATTGGCGAAAATTATCGCTGTTGGATTTCATAGTAAGACGGAAAACTCCTATCACAACGCGGCGCTCGGTTTCTGCATCGAAATTGGTGTTGTTACCATAGCTGTAATATCCCGCCATACGCAGTACCTGGTCGGCGATAAAGTCTTTACGAGTACGGTTACTTTCGACGATTGCCGACATCATATTCTGAGGCACATTGGAATAATTAGCGAGGAGCTGCTTGGTATCTTTAGGCAAACAATAGCCGCCATAGCCGAAACTAGGATTGTTGTAGTACATACCGATACGGGGATCAAGTCCTACGCCTTCGATTATCGCACGCGAATCAAGGCCTTTCACTTCGGCATAAGTATCGAGTTCGTTGAAATAGCTTATGCGAAGCGCCAAGTAAGTGTTTGCAAAGAGTTTGACGGCTTCGGCCTCGTTGACGCCCATGAACAGAGTAGGAATGTCAGTCTTTATCGCACCTTGTTGAAGTAGGGAGGCAAAAGTATGTGCGGCATCTTGCAAAAATGGAAAGTCGACTATGTCGAAGATAGCTCTATTTTCAGCATCCTCCTCCAGAGAATCAGGCAATTTAGGATAACCTATTATTATTCTACTTGGATAGAGATTGTCGTAAAGCGCCTTGCTTTCTCGCAGAAACTCAGGCGAGAAAAGAAGATTAAGACGTTTTATTCCGCGGTCGGCATAGCGCAGATAGAGTGAACGACAATAACCTACGGGAATGGTAGACTTTATCACCATCACAGCATCCGGATTGACTGACAACACTAGTTCGATTACATCTTCAATACAATGGGTATCGAAATAATTCTTGACAGGGTCGTAATTGGTCGGAGCAGCAATGACGACAAAATCGGCATTGCGGTAAGCTGCGGCACCGTCGAGCGTCGCAGAAAGATTGAGTTGTTTTTCCGTGAAATATTTTTCGATGTATTCGTCCTGAATAGGAGACTTGCGGCGATTGATTAGATCGACCTTTTCGGGAATAATATCTACTGCTGTCACCTGATTGTACTGGGCTAAAAGCGTAGCGATGCTAAGTCCCACATAACCGGTACCTGCTACAGCTATTCTAATTTGACTCATAATGTTAATCAACAATTAAAGATTTAATACCTGCCGCAAATCGAGATAAAATGAATGGCAAATTATAAGCAACCGGATTTTTAATCCAATACCCGCAAACCTGACCTGAAACTCTCATTTGATTTAGCAGTTTTTGCCGGAGAGTCCTATGCAACGTCGTCGCCGATCCCCTACGGATACGTCTATAATAAACAGCCGACGACGAAGTGAAACGAACACTTTCTATTTTGTCGGAAACAAGCGTCATGAACAAACTGTCCTCGCTGTTTTTGAAACGGATATCGAAACGGCGGCGACCTATAATGTCGCGGTGAAGAATCTTCATCACCGGTCCGTTAAAATATGATCTCACATTAAAAATAGAGGGAGCCGGAACACCGCTGCTATATCTGGCAAAAATACAATGTTGACGATTGTCAAAATTTAATACATCCCCACCGTCTTCGAAATACGCACTATCGCTCAGCCCCACGCACGTTTCAGTCGAGATACCGGATAACTCCTCCAAATACGAAGGCGAAACATAATCATCGTCGTCAAGAAACCCGATAAATTCACCCTGCGCCTCTTCGATGCCGATATTCCGAGCATTGCTTACCCCGGCCACATTTGTTTGAATAAGCCGAACGCAATGCTTGCTTAAATGCCTATCTATGAAGGCTCGAATCTGACTCCTCCAAGGCTCATCACAACCGTTGAGCACGATTATTACCTCAAACTTGGAAGCATTCAACGTCTGAGCACCAAGTGAAGCAAGGCACTCTTCGATATATCCGCCCGGCTTGTATGTGGGAACGACGAGGCTTACAACAAACTTCGTTTCACGATTTTGCTTTTTTTTCGCTGCTATGTATACTTTTTGCATAATGTTCCTGTTGAATATCATTTACATGACTGTGAAGATCTCGATAAAGTCCTTCTTTAAGGAATTTTGCAGGAATACCTCCTATAAGAGAATAATTAGGAACATCATATTTTTTATTTAAAAGACTATATGCAGACGCAATACAGAAATCCGGAGTTTGCGTACCTTTCATCACTAAACAACGAATACCTATCCAATTATTTTTACCAATGACGATCGGTTTTGTAATAGCACTATGTTCACCGGTAGCTTTATCAATTGTAGAATGAAAATCTGTATCAAGTATAATACTTTCCCAAGCTATACGACTATTTGCACCAATAATAACAGAATCATAACAAGCAACTCTCACCATCGGACCCAAATAAATATTATCGTTGAATGTAAGAGTCCCATGCTGTCCTATTTCCAAAGCGACACCATCACAGAATGATATTTTACTACCGAATATACATTTACCACCATAATTAGCCCATACACAACAATTAGTAGCTTGTTGATATAAGACATTACCATTTCCTCCGATAAAAACCATCCCAGGACGTACTCGTCCAAAGAGTTGGACAGTCCCTTGAGTATGCGCCAATTTTACCTTTGATAAAAAAAGTATAGGCATTTTAATCGCCTGATGAAAAGGCAGATAGTGAAAGTTGAAATAAATTGCTTTGGGTAAATGGCATAAAGCCTTAAACAATAAATATTTATTCATTGCATAAAAAATATTTTATATGGAAGGTATTGCGATCTGCCTAATGATGAATTGATGATATTCACATTATAAAGAAATAATGATGAACAAAATACCCAATAAACCAACATGTATATTATTCGATCCTTAAATTGTACGTTCGTACTCTTAAATTTAACTACAAATGGGATTAATGCATAAAGATAGCAGATAAACGGAGAGGAGAGTCGGACAGAAAGAGTGGTCTGAAATCCAAATAGGAACATTAAAGCAACCCCAATATTATATATAGTAAAATTACGATAATTAGTTGAATCTGTTAATGCATACCGTCTAAGTCGAATCAATAAAATAAGATCAAAAAATAAAAAAATGTATGGTATCTTTCTCATTCCATCCGATCCTTGTCCTGACTCAGCATAATTGACTAATCGTTCAATAAACATATTGTCTGGAAGATTATTTGACAATATCTGTGAAAGAACAAACTCTCCACTAACAAAACTTGTACATAATATAGCGATATTGAGCCATACAGGAATTCTGACTAAATAAAGAGGTATAAACAAAAGCCCAACAATGGCTCCCTTATGAAAACACAAGGCAACAAGAATTAAAAAGGAAAAAAAACAATAACGTTTATCTTGCAATAACGTTGAAGCATAAACAATAATGGCCAATGCCGACCAAAAGCGAACAATGCTAAAACTATGAAGATATAACAATGGGAAACTCAAAAAAGTGAGTGCTGCCAATGAAACATCACAAGACATTCGCAAGATCGCCTTTCGGGTAAAATAAATAGCTATAAACGAATTAGCAATGAAAAAAAATTGGGGAAATAGTTGTCGGGATAGAAGGACCAACCATTTTTGTCCCAGCTCAAAACGATTAATCGCCCAATCGGAACCAGAAACAATGGTCTCGATATAACCTGGGTAGTCAAATCCTACATCGTAGCGAATAGCACTGAATACAAAGAGGACGAAAAACATGAAATTATTCGACCGTCGGGTGTTTATACAGAGATTGACACCCAGCATCAAGAGTAGCAATACATAGGGTACTATGTCCATTTTTCGATCTTTATGGGATAATTATTGTGAATGTATTTTTCACATTCCACCACATCGTTAATATCTTTTATCATCCGGAAAGAACCGGCCCGGCCTATCGTAGTAAGCGTCAAATTTTTCCAGAATGCCATAAATCGGGAAAACCACGCAGAAATATAAGCCTTTGCAACTTTCGGCAAAGATGCGTTCTTGAGAAGAGAGCGTATCCGTTGACGATCTGAAAAAGAATATACGAGGAATCGGCCATATACGCTTTCAACACAAAACTTAGATCTCAACAAATCTTCCCGATCCATCCGCCGCAGTGCTTTCATGGCCGATTCCGCCCATACGGTTGCGGCTGTCCAAAAATGCGGTAGCACGGTCTCCCAGTTTTCAGCACATCCGGCAGGCAGCCATGAAGCGTCTTCGATCGGCAGTGCATGTTTGTGCATAGCTCCCATTCCTCCTCCACTTTTGACACACGCCCCTGCCCATGAAACGGGATAATCGAGAAAACAATGTTTTTTCACCACCAGCGACAATGCTATGGCATTCGCCATATCCGGACTCGGTCCCGGGAAAAAAGTTCCCGTTCGAGAATAAATTTCATCAAGAACCGTCCGTTTTACGATACCATTATATACACAAGGTAATTTACCATACGAACTCGCTCCGCTTCTAAGGACATGTACAAGCTCCGATTCAATATTGACATTTATGAGTTTCTTACCCGACCGCCGTATCGTCAACGACCCTCCGTAATTGAAAACCTTATTTTTAAGATTGGGCCAAACATATTTACATCGATAACAATTAAGCGACTCTATGCCGTACCGCTTCATGAAACGCGCCACATCGATGATTTCTCGTTGATCAGCATCGTCATCGCCGATAAAATTGACATATTCACCCGTCGAAAGCAGGATCGCACGATCTGAATTTTCCCCGACCGATATATGTTCGGCCGTATAGGTATAAAGGATACGTTTATCATCGACTGTCGATAGGAATGCTAAAAAATCCGAATTGTCGTCGGAATTATCGGAAATGGCGAGCTGTATCTCCGAAGAAGTATAAACTGAGTGAAATAACTCCACAAATTTTTTCAGGCAATCATACCGGTTTTTCGTCGGTATTACAATGCTTAGTAACGGTTGAGACATTTTCGATGTTTTTACCAAGCATTGCAACCGGCTGTCCAAACGTCAACTGTTCATAAATGAATTATCCATATCGCCTTTCAAGCCCGCTGCGACGCCTTTCAGATAATATTTGAAATGCGTTCTACGTTCGCGTTGACGTATATCTCTGAAAAAGAGAATGACTTGGATAATCAGATGTATAATGAGATTCCTGATCTGAACAGTTCGGGAGAAATGCTTGCGTGATAAATAAATATAGTTACGTGCTATAAGATATTGCGTTCTCGGATCGCGGTGTGCGCCTGTGGCATTGATATGCTGATGCCAAGCGAGTACCTCTTTGGTTACGGCTTCAAGATAACCTTTTTGAGCACTGCGGACCGCCATATCACGCTCATCGCAGTACATAAACAGATTTTCATCTTGCAGTCCTACCCCCCCCCCTCTTGCATATAAAACATTGATTTTGCCATATTTAAACCACCGGGCACACATGATACCACCTGTGATGTCTCCTTGACATCACTCAAAGGCGAGTTGTGATAGAGTTGACGGGATTTACCTGTCTTCATATTGATCATCGTACCAAAAAGTTCGACTGTGTCAGAGTCTTTTTTGAGTAGTACGGGAGCCACCATACCGAAGCGAGGATCGGAATTGAGAAACTGATAAAGACGGGTAACACCGCCTCGCTCGATTTTTATATCATTGCCGATGAGCATGACGGTATCGATTTCAGGATTTTGAAGAGCATGACGGATACCTGCATTGTATGCTCCAGTACACCCGCCATTGTATCCGAGTTCGATATGCGTCGAATCGGGAAAAGCCTCCCGCAACTTTCTCTGATATTCCGGCGTACTACCGTTATCCACTACGATATGTTCGTAAAGTTCGTCTTTATAGTCCTTAAAATACATTTTCCAAGGGACGAGGCGAAAATCGTCGTTGCGCGTGAGTGTGATCGCTGCTATTTTCATCGTTAAGGAACTGTTTTATTGAGATTCAAGCTATCAATCCAGTCTCATGACTATTATTCAGCCTTTCTTATTATTGTTTATTTTAAGTCGCCGGTTGATGTATGATAAAATGTTTATGTCCATTTTCGCCCCCATATACCAAAGGGTGTAGCCGGAACACGATACGAACAAGAGTCCTCCCAAAGTCCACTGTAACCATCCCGTCTCGATACTGCGGAAATATTTTGCCAAGAAACATGCTGCAATGGCTAAGATAAGGTTAAATATAACCGAACGATTAAAGGAAATGCCATAATATTTAGACATAATATATTGATATACTAAAACTTGCAAAAGGCCATTAACGGCATATCCAATACCCAACCCGATTAACCCCCAAATATTATACAATAAAATATTTAACCCTAAGATAGCAACACAACAAACAAACGACGAAACGAGGAACAGACGGGAGTTCTGCTTAGCCAGCAATACCATACCCATACAATTCGAACAAATAATCGCTATCGAGCCTATTATTGCGAAATCGGTATATTGCGAAGCGCTGAGAAATGCGTCGGAATACAGAATCCGGAGAAAATACGGAACGAGAAATACAAAGGAGACGATTAAGGGCAATCCAATGATCAGTCCCGTTTCCGACTGCGCATTGACGGCCTGGGCAAGTCTCGCATCATCATCGTTGATACCGCAAATACGGGGATAATACTCGGTGGACATCGCCGAAATAATGACAGCGAAATAACTTACGACAATCGTAGCGCCGGCTTGGTAAATACCAACTGTTTCCACGCCTCCGTGCATACTTATGTAACCCGATAACACAAGACTCGAAAGAGTGAGCATCATGTTCATCAGCATGAGCGAGATACCCATTTTAATCGTACCCGACGATTTCAACAGGGTCTCTTTGAACGTTAATGAAACCCTATTATATTTTACTTTGTCGGCATAAAATTTCGAAATGGCGAGGGTGGCGAACGTAGACACGATAAGCGACGGGACGATACCCTTATCCCCCAAATAATAATAGAAAGGCAATGCGGCCAACAATCCGATTGCGCTTCCCCACAAATTGGAAAGCGCCATGTTGCGCAGTTGACGCATTCCTGTATTGATGGCACGATAGCCCTGTATCAGAATTAAACCTCCTGTTACAAGCGATAATGCGATATACGACCACGTATAATTCCCGTTTCCAAAGGTCCATCTGCTGAGAACTGGCGAAAGACATATCGTTACAACTACCCCTAACAGACTTGTATACCGAATGATAGATTTGATAAAAGAGACCGTCAGATCAATCTGGCTGTTTTCACCTCGTTCTCGAGCCTCCGATATGTCGCGTATGGAACTTTGATTTATACCCAACCCGCATGAGACGCTTAGAAAACTTACAGCGTACTGAAACAAGCTTATTACACCCATTCCCGCCGTACCGAGCAGGATAGCTACTACTTTATTGATTCCGACTTTCACAAATATATTGAATACCTGTACGAAGCCGAAGAGGAACGTGGTTTTGAATATGTTTTTGTAACCAGAAAGGTCACTCATAAAGCATTGTCATTTATCCACCAGCCACAGGGAAGAGCTACGAAATGGCGATTGAATTCCTCCACGCCCGAAAACACCCCTTGGTCTCCGAAAAGAGAATAATAAGTGTTCGGAAGATGTACTCCCGAGATACCGCAGGTTCCCGCCGCTCGGAAATCGGCTATCAGTCCGCGTTTGTCGCAAGCCAACGCTCCGAATACCCAATAATTAGGATTCGTACCCGAAAGAGGGACGAGAGGTTCAACTCCGTCAGGAAGATTTTCCGCAATCCTGACGGCATTCTCGCGCTGTCGGCGAAGCAGTTCCGGTGTATCGGCGAGCGACAACATGCCGATATACGCATTCACATCGGACGATAAACAACCATAGGCGGCCTCGGAAATATCGCAAAGAGGGGATATTTCGCCAAGATCGTCGCGGAATCTCGCCCTGTCGATCCCATAGTCGCGCAACAATGCGGCTTTTTGAGAATACGTTGGGTCCTTGAAAGATACAGCCCCTCCGTCGATCGCATTGGGCAGGCGTACCGTTTGGAAAGAGTACACCGTAGCGTCCGCATCCCAATTACCGGCCTTGCGTCCGTGATATTCCGTACCGAACGCTTCCGAGACATCGTCGATCAGCATCAATCCATGTTCGTCCGCGATTTTTCGCATTTCACCGACATGGCCGGCGTAACCGCAAAAGTGGTTATGCACGATCGCACGGGTACGCGGCGTGATTTTAGATTTTACAGCCTCCGGATCGAGCGTTCCTGTCGAAGGATCGATATCGGCCCAGATAAGTTTGATGCCATTGACTGCGAACGGTTGACTCGAAGCCAGACAGCACATCGGCGAAGCCACAACTTCATCTCCGTGACCAAGACCGAGTGTGCGAATAAGCACGAGATAAGCCGAATTGAAAGAACTGGCACAAAGTACCTCATCGATTCCGATATATTCGGCTAACCGAGCTTCAAATTCCCGCGCATACTTCCCGTAAGCCAATTGCCCTGAACGTAAAAGTTCATCCAAACCCGGCAAGCCTGGCGGTACATAAGGCTTAAAAAGTAATGTCATATCAAGTGTCAGATCATATTATTCCACGACCAATGCGGTTCCGAAACCGGTCCCGGAGACTCAAGAACAAATTCGGTTTTATAATCACTGAACATCTTGTCGTATGAATGTTCCATATCCCAATTGAATATACGTTGGACATGTCCGCCGTGTACCTTCGCCGGAATACCGGCCAACATTCGATATTCGCCTTCGGAAGAATAATCTTTATTGACGAAACTATTCCTTGCCACTATAGTATGGGCGGGAAGTACCGTACCCTTCGTTACTACCGTACCAGCGTTAATCCAGCAGTATTCACCGATGTGTATCTCTCCGTCGGAACGATGTACTACCCCTGTATCAATATTCTTCACGTAATGGAGATTAGTATCCATAACCGTACAGTTCATCGTTATCTGCGTATAGGCTCCAATCCTGATAGCCTTGCGGGCACATAATCTCGTGCCGCTTCCAATCTGGACATTTTCTCCCATTTCAATCACAGCTTCCTCACGAGGGACGAGCAGATTCACCCCTCCCGCAAAAAGCACTACTCCACAACATTTTACCGTACCATCTATCCATAATACATTCGAAGTAAACGACAAGGGATGCAAATCGACATATTTGAATCCCAATCTCAGCATTCCGCTATGTATTGGACTATTAAATACAATTTTACCTTTTAGAGAATGAATAAAAGTCTTTCCGTAAACATAAACCGGAAATTTAATCGCCTCTCTCAATGAAAGAAGTGAGAAATTGACTCTCAACGTTGCGATTATATTGAGTTTCAAAACCGTGCGCAGAAATCTGTAAGGAGGTCTTAATAATCTCTTGATCATCATACAAGTATTATTGCTTCATTATTCTGGGAAAGTCTATACTTGCGACAGATTCTTCTATGAATCCGGGGCAAGAAAGCCGGATTATATCAGCATCACGTATACCGGAAAGAACTGCTACCGAAGTGATTCCAAGTGTATTCGCCGCATCTATATCGTTCTCCGTATCTCCAACAATAAGCTTTAGATTGCTTACTTTTGAATAATATTTCGTTTTGTCTTTTCCTGCTATGATAATGTCCCTAAAAACATTGTTTAATCCCAATTCACCAATCTGCCAATGCAATCTTTTTACATCGTAGCGTGTCGTGACCAGACAGGGAGTAACCCACGACGAATTAAGTTTTATAGTATTGACAACCCCTGGAATGACAGTATCGAAAACAAGGTATTTCACATCTTCAATCAATGAAGCCCTCTGTTGAAGAAAAATATTTATGCGTTCCTTATCTGCAATACCACTCCGAGCAAGAATCAGATGGATGTTGGTTCTTTTACGTCTCATAGGCCAATATATCCCGAAAGGAAGTGCCGAACCCGACAAATCCTGCATAAGATCGTGATATACGGCATAATCACGTCGGGAAATATCAATGATTGTACCGTCGAAATCAAATGCTATCGCTGGCTTATGCATGAAAAAAGTACGCTGAATTGTATCTTACCATCTCCATGCCCCAATGTGGCTCCGGAACGGATGCGACATCTTCATTCGTAAGCTTTACCCACAGACTCGGAAGGTTACACCCCGAATTAACGCTCAAATCTATACCACTGCCGGGTCTTGGATTTATCTCTATGAACGAGAATCTACCGTCAACACGTTTTATACATTGGAGACACATGATACCGCGAAGACGCAACTTCTTACATATAGCCTTGACTTCCTCTATCAGAACATCATCCTTTACCGTTTTGCCATGCCATACCATACCACCACGCACATCAAGACGTTGCCTTGGAACAACACACAAAGCATTGCTGTCGGCATCGCAAAGCACATCTACAGTAAATTCCGGTCCTGCCACATACTCGGTCATTACACCAGACAAGAAAGCCTCATGAGACACAGTTTCCATATCCGCTTCATTACGGATTATATAAAGAAATTTGGCCTTATTTCCCATCTCTTTCTTTCTCAAAACAAAAGGGATTTCGGGCTTGTTCAATGTAGCCGGAGTATCAATTCCCTGCTTCATAAAAAGAGAGGAAGTTTCCTCTTTATCAAGAAGCAAGAGAGCGTTGTCACAATAACCGTTGTGAATCACATTCTTCGCTGCAAGAATATCGTGCATCATGAGCAAGGCCCTTGTGTCGTGATCATTCGTACTGATTACATGTGTCACATTATATCTACCGATAATATCAAGCATGGATGCTTCGTAGGCCTGACTTGCGGCAAAAGGCACGGTAAAATTCGTACAGAATTTATTCGCGGCATTAAGTTCTTTGCAATCTGTACCTATTATTTCATATTCACCCGAAAGAGCTTTTATGACATTTATACCGGTAGTGTTGCCTGAACCTGCTATCAATATCCTGGAATTTTTAACGCTCTGGCAGTTCATTTTTCGTTTCGGTAAATATTACCATCCTTTTTTGACAAGTTCCACAATGCGGATACGGTCTTCGGGTGTCACCCACCAACCGCAGGGAATATGAACGAACGATTCATACCACTGCTCCATGCCGGGAAGATCGCGGCGCGAATCCTTGAATATCGAATGCGTGTCGCTGCGGTGGTGGAGGGGAGACGCAAGCACGCCGTTGGCTTCCATCATGCGGATGAAATCGTCGCGCCGTTCCACTTTCATAGTATAGAGCCAATAGGATGCCTCTGCACCGGGATAATAGAACGGCAACGTAACTCCGTCGGCTCCGGCCAACGCTTCGTCGTAGAATTTACCGTTCGCTATGTATTTACCGATGACGTCTTCGATATACCGCATTTGTACAAGACCTATGGTGGCATTGACATTGTTCATGGCGTACTTATACCCGACTTCGGTGATGTCGTTTTCGAGTCGGGAGCGCTTTTTGTCGAGACCGAACCAACGAAGACGACGTGCACGGTCAAGTTCGGCCTCCGATCGCACTGCGAGGAAGCCGCCGTCGACCGTTGTCATATGTTTGATCGCTTGAAGAGAAAATACGGTGTACGGTACATTGCAACCTGTCATCCGGCCCTTGTATTTGGAACCGAGGGCGTGGGCGGCATCTTCGATCAACGGAACACCCGTCTCCGCAGAGATATGCCGAAAAGCATCGATGTCGCATACCATGCCCGCATAATCGACAAACACGATCGCCTTGGTTCTTTCAGTAATCAGACTGCGGACGCTAGCAGGATCGAGAAGACCGTTGGCAGGATCGACGTCTCCCCACACGACTTTGGCCCCGACCATCGCAATGGACGTATTGGTAGGCTCGGCCGTCATGGGCGTCGAGATAACCTCGTCGCCGGGTTTTACGCCGGCAAGAATAAAGGCCAGATGAAGCGCATCCGTTCCGGAATGCAGCGAAAGCATATTCGGATTGCCGATAAATCGACGGAACTCCATCTCGAAATCATCGACAGCCTGTCCCGTAGCGATATATCCGCTATACAGAATCTGCTCCAACGCCGGCATCAACACCTCGCGCGGAGGCATATACGGTTTGACCAATGGTATCATGCCTTTGCCTTGAATTTAGCGAGTTCTTCGCGTACATAATCGAGTTTCAGGAGCATTTCTTTCATCTGCTCGACATCGAGGCGATGCGTATTGTCTGAATTATACTGCTTACAGTCGACCCGATGTCCGAATTCGTCGACATACTGCGAATAGTTCAAATCGCGGAGATCGGCCGGAATTCTGTAGAAATTGCCGAGATCTTCGGCTTTACCCATCTCCTCAGACGTACAAAGCGTTTCATACATCTTTTCTCCGTGGCGCGCTCCGATTATTTTGATCGGGTTGTCGACTCCGAATATCTCCTTAATAGCCTGTGCCAAAACTTCGATAGTCGCTGCGGGTGCTTTCTGAACGAACAAGTCTCCGGGCTCGGCGTGTTCGAATGCAAACAGCACCAAATCGACAGCCTCGTCCAGCGACATCATGAAACGCGTCATTTCAGGCACGGTGACAGTCATCGGCAGACCGGCGTTGATCTGGTCGATAAACAGAGGAATAATCGATCCTCGCGAACACATCACGTTACCGTAGCGCGTCGCACAGATAACTGTTCCAGCCTCTTTCGCCCGAGGATCACGCGCCTTGGAAATCGCCAGTTTCTCCATCAACGCTTTGGTCATACCCATCGTATTGATCGGATAAGCCGCCTTATCGGTAGATAGGACAACTACACGTTTTACGCTATTGCGAACTGCCGCTTCCAACACATTTTCAGAACCCAAAATATTCGTTCGTACGGCCTGGATCGGATAAAACTCGCAAGAAGGCACCTGTTTGAGCGCCGCGGCCGAGAATACATAATCGACACCTGCCATCGCAGAGTCTATGCTTTCGAAATCCCGGACATCGCCGATGATAAAATTCAACTTGGAATTATTGAGACGGTGGCGCATCTCGTCCTGCTTCTTCTCGTCACGCGAAAAAATCCGGATCTCTTTGACATCCGAATCAAGAAAACGTTTCAGCACGGCATTGCCGAACGAACCCGTACCTCCTGTAATCAGCAGGACTTTGTCTTTAAACATGGACATATTCTCTTATATTATTTTTATGATATAATTAATTATACCGACTAACATCGTAAGTCGACACCCGCTATCAGAAACGGTAATAATACCGTCTTTTAAGGCAAAGAATATATAAGTCGTCAAGACCTGTCGGCAAGGTAGTATTCGTATTCGGCACGAAGTTCTGCCTGCGCCTTCGACTCGCCGCCGCTACTCTCTGGAAGAAATTCCCGCCCGTGTGCAATGCCCTCGGCGTCGCACGACATGACCGAGAGGCAAAGGGCCGCCAATGCTTTCGTCCATCGATTGGTTAGATTCACTGCGAGTTTTGAAAAACTCGCCTGCGCTTTCCGGAAACCATCCGCATCGCCCAGAATCTTGCATGCCGTCATCAAAAGCAGCTGAAGTTTCGCCTCAAACTTGGCGTTATCGAATTTTACGGAATCGAATCTTCGGCAAAAGACGACCAGCGGAGCGATCAGGCCGGCGTCGAGTTTCCCTCCGCTGCGGTAAACTCTCATCGCCGCAAAAAGACGAGGTATAAAAGCCTCGACCTGATCATAGGCCCGTTTGCTGTTTTTGGCAAATTCGAGAACTCTCAGATAATCTGCTTTAACGGCATACACCGTTGCGGCCAGATCTTGCGTCACTGCGATAAGCAAATTGCCGCTGCGTCCGCGTTTTTTGGAGATATATCTTCCTTTCAACCCCGAAAAAGCTCCTTGTACCACTTCGACATAATCACCCTCTTCGAGATCGATCTCCTCCGTCGAAAAACACGGAATCTGATTTGCGTAATAACGGGCAACTGTCTTGAAAGCCTCCATCGACTGATCGGTAACAGAAAGATAACGGGGCGAGTCCAAATGGCTCAGCACGAACGAGAAGCCATTCGTCTGAGAACAAAGATTTTTGACACATCCCAAACTTCCCCGCACGAAAACATAATGAAACATCAAAGGTGTTTCGATACGTTTCAATTTGCCTCCGGTTTCGACCATCTTCACAAAAGTCGGAGCGAAAAGTTCCAATTCCTCATCGTTGACCTTATTGAATCGTCCGACCACGGCCTCGGCAGTTTCATGTCTTGCAACTATCGAAGGGATATAATTAAGGACAAACCACTGTATATTTCCATCTCTCTCCGCCACGATTTTCAGATGAGCGTTCAATTTAGGCAAAATCCCCACTTAGACCAAAAATAAATATATCTTTATAAATCAACCATTTACAAGATAACAATATTGGTCTACCGAAAACTATACCTGCCCTTGCAGGTCGTAAATACGTGCAACTCTACGTTAGTAAGAGATTTCTTCGATCGCAAAGTTACTGCTTTTTTCATCATTTGCAATATTGATTATCGATTTTAAATGGAGTTCCGTGTTGTTCAGCAAAATGCATAGTTTTAATCGGATAACACAAGTCGAATGCCAGCGCTTAAATTCCAGCCGGTTATCCAACCCCTAAACACCTCTCAATCCGCTCCGAATACCCCGCCTGCTACTGCGGGAAAAAAAAAAAGGGAGACACGCAATTTTTTTTTTTTTTTTTTTTTTTTTTTTTTTTTATTCGTATTTTTGTAAAATTATATACATATTAGAAACGTGAAACCGAGTTTACCGATTCTTTTGCTGGCTCTGGCCGCAGGCTGCGCCGGGCGGCGTCCGGCACCGTCGACAACGGCCGCACAGGCTCCCGTCGAACCCATGCAGTATACCTACGTCGTCAAGGCGAGCTATCCGCACCTGACGACGAGCTACACGCAGGGGCTCTATTTCGACGACGGCTTCCTGTGGGAAGGCACCGGCCAGTACGGCGCCTCCGCGATTCAGCGGCTCGACCTCCCGACAGGTCGCGCCGACGTACTCGTCCGCCTGCCTCAGAGCGAATTCGGCGAGGGAATCGCCCGCGTAAAAGACCGTATCTATCAGCTCACGTGGCAGAACAACACGGCCCACATCTACGATGCGCAGACGTTCAAGAAACTGCGCGACGTACGCTATGCCGGCGAAGGCTGGGGGCTCGCCACCGACGGAGAGACGCTCTATCTGAGCGACGGTTCGGAGCACATCTGGGAGGTCGATCCCGCTACGTTCCGGCGCGGACGCAAGATCACGGTCACGGCCGCCGGCCGCCCCGTGCAGTTCCTCAACGAACTGGAATGGATCGAAGGAAAGATCTGGGCCAACGTCTACACCACCGACCAGATCGTCATCATCGATCCCGCTACGGGGACGGTCGAAGGGGTCGTGGACCTCGCGGGACTGCTGCCCGAAGAGGAGATCACCCCCGTGACCGACGTACTCAACGGCATCGCCTACGACGCAGCCACGCGGCGCATTTTCGTCACGGGAAAGAATTGGAGCCGGTTGTTTGAAATCGAAATCGTCAAAAAATGAGAAAACCGATCGAAGAGATACTCGACGAACGCATCCTGCTGCTCGACGGCGGATTCGGCACGATGGTGCAAGGCTACGGGCTGGACGAAGCGGCCTACCGCGGCGAACGGTTCCGCGACTGGGAACGGCAGCTGCGCGGCTGCAACGACCTGCTGGCGCTGACCTGCCCCGACGTGGTGCGCGAAATCCACGAAAAATACCTCGCCGCAGGCGCCGACATCATCGAAACCGATTCGTTCAATGCCAACGCCGTCTCGCTGGCCGACTACGGTCTGGAGGGCTGCGCCTACGAAATCGCCCGCGCAGCAGCCGGCGTGGCCCGCGCAGCAGCCGACGCCTTCACCGCACGCAACCCGCTCAAACCGCGCTTCGTCGCCGGCTCGATCGGCCCCACCAACCGCACGCTCTCGATGTCGGCGGACGTCAACGATCCCGCCGCGCGCGACATCACGTTCGCCGAGATGTGCGCCGCCTACCGCGAGCAGGTGCGGGGATTGCTGGACGGGGGCGCCGACCTGCTGCTTATCGAAACGGTCTTCGACACGCTCAACGCCAAGGCTGCGCTGGCCGCCGTCGACGACGAGTGCCGCACACGCGGCATCCGCACGCCGGTGATGATCTCCGGCACGCTCTCCGACGCATCGGGACGCACCCTTTCGGGACAGACCGTCGAGGCCTTCTACGCTTCGGTAGCCCATGCACGGCCGCTTTCGGTCGGGCTCAACTGCGCCTACGGTGCCAAGCAGCTGCTCCCCTATCTGGAACGGCTGGCCGCCGTGGCCGAGACGCGCATCTCGACGCACCCCAACGCCGGCCTTCCGAACATCATGGGCGGCTACGACGAGACGCCGGCGATGTTCGCCGCCGACTGCGCCGAGTACATGCGGCGCGGGCTGGTCGACATCATCGGCGGCTGTTGCGGCACCACCCCCGAACATATCTTCGAACTTGCGAAGATCGCGGGCGACTACGCGCCGCGGCGTCTCCCCGCACCGCGCCATATCACGGTCCTGAGCGGTCTCGAACCGCTGCGCATCGTCCCCGAGGCCAACTTCGTCAACATCGGCGAGCGCACCAACGTGGCCGGCTCGGCGAAGTTCGCCCGTCTCATCCGCGAAGGCGACTACGACGAAGCGCTCACCGTGGCCCGCGCACAGGTCGACGCCGGAGCGCAGCTCGTCGACGTCTGCATGGACGACGGCCTGATCGACGGGCCGCAGGCCATGCGCCACTTTCTGAACCTCATGGCCTCGGAGCCCGAAATCGCCCGTGTGCCGGTGATGATCGACTCGTCGAAATGGGAGGTGCTCGAAGCCGGTCTGCAAGTCGTGCAGGGCAAGAGCGTCGTCAACTCGATCTCGCTCAAAGAGGGCGAAGGCACCTTTTTGGAACGTGCCGCTGCCATCCGCCGCTACGGCGCGGCGGCCGTGGTGATGCTCTTCGACGAACGGGGACAGGCCGACACCTACGCCCGCAAGATCGAGGTGGCCGAACGCGCCTACCGGCTGCTGACCGAAGCGGGATTCCCGCCCGAAGAGATCGTTTTCGACCCCAACGTACTGGCCGTCGCCACGGGCATCGAGGCGCACGACCGCTATGCGCTCGACTTCATCGAAGCTACGCGCTGGATCAAGGAACACCTGCCCCACGCCAAGGTGTCGGGCGGCGTTTCGAACCTCTCGTTCGCCTTCCGCGGCAACAACGCCGTGCGCGAGGCGATGCACTCGGTCTTCCTCTACCACGCCATCGCAGCGGGAATGGACATGGGCATCGTCAATCCCCAGCTGTTGCAGGTTTACAGCGACATCGAACCCGCACTGCTCGAACGCGTCGAGGACGTCGTCCTCTGCCGTCGTGCCGACGCTGCCGAGCGGCTCATCGACTACGCACAGCACCTCCGCACCGACACCGCGGCCGAAGGAGCCGCACACGAGGAGGCGTGGCGCACCCGGCCGCTGCCGGAACGCATCGAATACGCTCTGCTCAGAGGAGTGACCGACCACATCGAGACCGACACGCTCGAAGCCTACCGCGAACTGGGCGACCCGATGCAGGTGATCGACCGGCTGCTGATGCGTGCGATGGCGCGCGTAGGCGAACTCTTCGGCCAGGGCAAGATGTTCCTGCCGCAGGTCGTCAAGTCGGCGCGCGTGATGAAACGCGCCGTCGGGGTGCTCACCCCCTATATCGAACAGAACGCCGCCGGCCGAAAGTCGGCGGGCAAGGTGATCGTGGCCACGGTCAAGGGCGACGTCCACGACATCGGCAAAAACATCGTCGCGGTGGTCATGGCCTGCAACGGCTACGAGATCCGCGACCTGGGCGTCATGGTCGAGGCGCAGCGCATCGTCGACGAAGCGGCCGCATGGGGCGCCGACGCGATCTGCCTGAGCGGGCTGATCACCCCGTCGCTCGACGAAATGATCCACGTGGTCGAGGAGGCCGAACGCCGCTCGCTGCACATCCCCTTCATCATCGGCGGAGCCACCACCTCCGACCTCCACACGGCCGTGAAGATCGCCCCCTGCACGGCGGCACCGGTCATCCACTCGCGCGATGCGAGCGAGAACAACCGCATCCTCGCGGCCCTGCTGGGTCCCGATTGCGAAACCTATGTCGCCGAGGTGCAGGCCCGCCAGCAACGGCTGCGCGACGACTACCTGCGCCGCGAACGGCTGCGTGATCTGATCCCCGTCGCCGATGCCCGCCGCAACCGCCGCCCGCGTCCCGTATCGCAGATCGCGCCCGCAGCCCACACGGGACGGCTCGTCTTCCCCGACTTCGACATCGCCGACGTCGAACCCTTCATCGACTGGAACTTCTTCTTCCCCGCATGGGGGCTCAAAGGACGCTGCCCCGACCTCTTCGACCACCCCGAACGGGGCGACGAAGCCCGCAAACTCTTCGACGACGCACAGGCGTTGCTGCACCGCATCGCCGACGAACGGCTCCTCACGCTGCAAGGCGTCGTGGGAATCTACCCCGCCGTCAGCCGCGGGGACGACATCCTCCTCACCGATGCGAAGGGACGCCGCCATACGCTGCCCATGCTTCGCAACCAGACGCGCGGCGCCGAAAACCTCTGCCTGTCCGACTTCATCGCCGACCGGCGCGACGGCGCGACCGACTACATCGGCGCCTTCGCCCTCACGGCCGGAATCGGCCTGCAAGAGCTTTGCGACAAGTTCCGCTCCGAGGGCGACGACTACTCGGCCATCATGGCCAAGCTGCTCGCCGACCGCCTCACCGAAGCCTTCGCCGAAGTGGTGCACAGCTTCGTGCGGCGGCAGATGTGGGGCTACGAAACCGCAGAGGCGCCGACGCCGCAGCAGGTCATCGCGGGCGAATACCGCGGCCGGCGCATGGCCTTCGGCTACCCCGCCTCGCCCGACCACTCGCTCAAACGCGAGATCTTCGATCTGCTCGCCGTCGAACAGACGACCCGCATGCGGCTGACGGAGAACTGGATGATCTCGCCCGGCGAAGCGCTCTGCGGGTTGTTCTTCTCCGATGCCCGCTATTTCTCCGTCGGACAGATCGACGCCGAACAGCTGCGCGACTACGCCGAACGGCGCGGACTGGCAGTCGAAACCGTTGAAAAAATCATTCCGAACAACGTCTGAACATGAACGTACTGGATATCATCCGCGAAACCTCCGCACGGGAGACGACCCGCTTCTCGTTCGAATTGCTGCCGCCGCTCAAAGGCGACGGCACCCGCAGCGTCTTCACCACGATCGAAGCCCTGCGCGAATTCGACCCCGCCTTCATCAACGTCACCTTCCACCGCGAGAGCATCAAGGAGACGCTTACCCCCGACGGCCACATCGAGTGGCACCGGATGCGGCGGCGTCCCGGCACGGTGGGCATCTCGGCCGCGATCCGCGACCGCTTCGGCATCGAGGTGGTGCCGCACCTGATCTGCGGCGGCCTGTCGCGCTACGACATCGAGGACGCGCTCATCGACATGGACTTCCTCGGGCTGCACAACGTGCTGGCGCTGCGCGGCGACTGCGGCCCCAACGAACGCCATTTCATGCCCCATCCGCAGGGGCACTCCCACGCCATCGACCTCGTGCGGCAGATCGCGGCGATGAACCGCGGCGAGTTCGTCGACGGCGAAGTGGAGGAGTGCCACCACTCGAAATTCTCGATCGGCGTGGCGGGCTATCCCGAAAAACACGTCGACGCCCTCGACGCCGAAAGCGACCTGCGCCACCTCAAAGCCAAGGTCGACGCCGGCGCCGACTACGTCATGACGCAGATCTGCTACGACGCCGACCGCATCCTGGCCTTCATCGGCCGCTGCCGCGAAGCGGGGATCGACGTGCCGGTCATCCCGGGCGTGAAACCCCTCTCGACGCTGCGGCAGCTCACGCTGCTCCCCGAAACCTTCGCCATCGAACTGCCCGAAGCACTGCACAGCGAAGTCCGGGCGCACGCCGACCGCCCCGAAGCGATCCGCCGCATCGGCGTGGAGTGGGCCGTCGACCAGTGCCGCCGGCTGAAAGCCGCCGGCGTACCGGTGATCCACTTCTACACCATGGGCCGCGCCGAGAACGTGCGCCAAATCATCAAGGAGGTATTCTGACCATGGCCGACGAGCTCGACATCATCGCTTTCCGCCGTGCGCTGCACCGCCGTCCCGAACTCTCGTTCCGCGAGACCGGGACGCACGACCTCATCGCCCGCACGCTCGACGGGCTGGGCATCGCCCACCGCACCGTCGCCCGCACGGGCGTCCTGGCACGCATCGAAGGCCGCGGCGATCTTCGTCGTGCGGTCGTCCTGCGCGCCGACATCGACGCGCTGCCGATCCGCGAACAGGCCGACGTGGCGTGGCGCTCGCTCAACGACGGGGTGATGCACGCCTGCGGCCACGACGTCCACACGGCCGTGCTGATGGGTGTCTTGCAGGAGCTCAATCGTTCGCGCGATTTCGAGGGGACGCTTCTCGGGCTCTTCCAGCCGGGCGAGGAGTGCAACCCCGGAGGCGCGTCGCTGGTGCTGGCCGAAGAGCCTTTCGCCGATTACGACGTGCGGGCCGTGGTAGGCGAGCACGTCGAACCGTCGCTCGAAGTGGGCACCTTCGGATTCCGCGCGGGCAAATACATGGCTTCGAGCGACGAACTGCGCTTCACCGTACACGGCACAGGGGGCCACGCCGCACTGCGCAATCAATTGCGCGACCCCGTAGCCGCCGCCGCCGAACTCGTCGGCGGACTCATCGCCCTCAACCTGCCGGAGCGCGTCCTCTCGATCGGCCGCATCGAGGCCGACGGCGCGACGAACGTCGTCCCCGACGACGTCCGGCTCGAAGGGACGCTGCGCACCTTCGACGAGGCGCTGCGCTGCGCCTCCTACGACGCGATCCGCGACATCGCCGCCTCCACCGACCGCCGGTACGGCACACGGACGGCCGTCGACATCGGGCGGGGCTATCCCTGCGTGGTCAACGACCCCGCCCTCGCCTCGCTCGCCCGCAGCCTGGCCGCCGAGCGGTGGCAGGCCGTCGACCTGCCGCTGCGCACGACGGCCGAAGACTTCGGGTTCTACACCCACCGCTATCCGTCGCTGTTCTACCGGCTGGGCGTCGGCGCGGCGTCGGGGAAACCGCATACATCGACCTTCTCGCCCGACGAGAAGGCCATCACCACGGGCATAGCCTTCATGCAGGCGCTGGCCCTCAAACTGTTGAATGAAAAATGACAAGAACGAAAAAACAAACCCATAACGGCGACGAACGCGCCGCGCTGATCTTGGAACTGTTCCGGCAGCTGCCCGACAACAAATTCTCGCTGCGCCACCTCGCTTCGGCATCGGGCGGCGCAAGCAAGGAGGGCCGCCGCGAGACGATGCAGATCGTCGAACAACTGCTCGCAACGGGCGTCATCGAGAGCTGCCCGCGCGACAAATACCGCCTGAGCCCCGCCCAGCGGCCCCGACTCGAAGGCACGGTCGAGATGCTGAATACCGGCTCGATGTTCGTGCATGTCGAAGGCATGGAGCAGCAGGTCTACATCCACTCGCGCAACTCGCTGAACGCTCTCGACGGCGACCGCGTGCAACTGGTGCTCACGCGCAAGGCACGGGGTTCCAACGCCCCCGAAGGCGAGATCACCGCGATCGTCGAACGCAGCCGCAAACGCTACGTCGGCACGGCCGAAGTCAACGAACACAATGTCTTCGTGCGTATCGACTCGCGCAAGATGCCCGTCGACGTCTACCTCCACAAGCGCGACTGCCCGAACGTGAAAAACGGCGATAAGGTCGTCGTACGCATCGCCGAATGGGCGCCCGGCTCGAAAAGCCCCGTGGGCGAACTGGTCGACATTCTGGGTAAGGCGGGCGAGAACGACACCGAGATGCACGCCATTCTGGCCGAATACGACCTCCCCTACCGCTTCGAGCCGGAGGTCGAGGCGGCAGCCGAAGCCATCGACGGGCGCATCACCCGCAAAGACTACGCCGAGCGGCGCGACTTCCGGCAGACGGTGACCTTCACCGTCGATCCGGCCGACGCCAAGGACTTCGACGACGCGCTGTCGGTCCGCAAAGTCCGCGACGGCGTGTGGGAGGTGGGCGTCCATATCGCCGACGTGACGCACTACGTGCGGCCGGGTTCGGTGGTCGACACCGAAGCCGAAGCGCGCGGCACGTCGGTCTATCTGGTCGACCGCACCGTGCCGATGCTGCCCGAACGGCTCTGCAACGAACTCTGTTCGCTGCGGCCGCACGAGGAGAGCCTCTGCTTTTCGGCGGTTTTCACCCTCAATGAGAACCTCGAAATCCTCGACGAATGGTTCGGCCGCACGGTGATCTACTCCGACCGCCGCTTCGCCTACGAGGAGGCGCAGCAGGTGATCGAGACCGGCCGGGGCGACTACGCCGAAGAGATACTTACGCTCAACCGGCTGGCGCAGGCCATGCGCCGCGAGCGGTTCCGCAACGGCGCGATCAGCTTCGACCGCGCCGAGGCCAAATTCCGGCTCGACGAGAAGGGCCGGCCGCTGGGCGTCTATTTCAAGGAACAGAAGGAGGCCAACCAGATGATCGAGGAGTTCATGCTGCTGGCCAACCGCCGCGTTGCCGAGTTCTGCGGCAAGGTCAGAGGACGCAAGTCGGGCCGCACGATGGTCTACCGCGTCCACGACGAACCGAACGTCGACAAGTTGCAGAGCTTCCGGCAGTTCATCCTGCGCTTCGGGCACGTCTTCAAGGCCTCCGAGGGCCGTCCCGTCGCCAAGGAGATGAACAAGCTCTTCCAGAAGGTCAAGGGCCGCCCCGAAGAGAACGTCGTCACGACGCTGGCCGTACGTTCGATGGCCAAAGCCTACTACACCACCAACAACATCGGCCACTACGGACTGGCCTTCCCCTACTACACCCACTTCACTTCGCCGATCCGCCGCTATCCCGACATGATGGTGCACCGCCTGCTGGCACGCTACCTCGAAGGCGGCAAGACGACCGACAAGGCGACATTCGAAGCGCTGTGCGAGCACGCCTCGGAACGCGAAGTGATCGCCGCCGAGGCCGAACGCGCCTCGATCAAATACAAGATGGTGGAGTTCATGCAGGCACGCCTGGGCGAGGAGTTCGCCGGCCACATATCGGGCATCACCGAGTGGGGCATCTTCGTCGAGATCGACGAGAACCACATCGAAGGGCTGGTGGCCATGCGCGACATGCACGACGATTTCTACGACTTCGATCCGGCCGAATACACCGTGACGGGCCGCTCGACGGGCCGGCGCTTCACGCTGGGCGATGCCGTGCGCATCCGCGTCAAGCGCGCCGATCTGCAAAAACGCCAGCTCGACTTCGACATGGTGCTGCCCGACGCACCCCGCACCGACACCCCGCAGCGAGGCCGCCGGAGCCCGCAGGTAAAACGCCGCCGCTGACATGACGACCGACCGCATACTCGACAAGGCCGTGCGGCGCGAGCCGCTCACGCGCGACGAAGCCTATGCGCTCTACGAATGCACGCCCGTGCAGGAGCTGGCCGCAGCGGCCGACGCCGTACGGCGTGCGACGGTCGCCGACCCGACGGTCGTGACGTGGCAGATCGACCGCAACGTCAATATCACCAACGTCTGCATCTCGGGCTGCAAGTTCTGCAATTTCCACTGCAAGCCCCACGATACGCAGCGCGCCTTCGTCACCTCGCGCGAGGAGTACCGCGAAAAGATCGCACAAACGCTTGCGCTGGGCGGCGACCAGCTGTTGTTGCAGGGCGGGCTGCATCCGCAGCTCGGCATCGACTTCTACGAAGAGTTGTTCCGCGACCTGAAACGGATGTTCCCCCGGATCCGGCTTCATGCGCTCGGTGCGCCCGAAGTGGCCCACATCGCCCGCATCAGCGGTCTGACGACGCTCGAAACGCTGCGCCGGCTCATGGCCGCCGGACTGGATTCGCTGCCGGGCGCCGGAGCCGAAATCCTCGACCCCGACGTGCGGCGCGCGATCTCGCCCGCCAAGCCCTCGGTGGCGTCGTGGCTCGCGGTGATGCACGAAGCCCATACGCTGGGGCTGGCCACGTCGGCCACGATGATGTACGGCCACGTCGAGCAGCCGCGCCAGCGCGTCGACCACCTGCTCGCGATCCGCGATCTGCAAGCGCGCTGCCCCGAAGGGAAGCCCGGCTTTCTGGCCTTCATCCCGTGGATCTTCCGCTCGACGGGCACGCGGCTCGAAGCCGAAGGGATATCGACCGATTTCTCGCCGCTGGAATACATCCGCATCATCGCCGCCAGCCGGCTGATCCTGAACAACATCCCCAACATACAGGCGTCGTGGCTCACCGTCGGCCGCCAGACGGCGCAGGCGGCGCTCCACAGCGGCGCCAACGACATGGGGTCGATCATGATCGAGGAGCACGTCGTCTCGTCGGCCGGCGCCGACAACCGCTTCGACGCCGAAGGCATCCAGCAGGCGATCCGCGAAGCGGGCTTCACGCCGCGCCTGCGCAACCAACTCTACGAACTGCGGCCGTGGCCGCTCGACGACACGCTCCGATGAACCGCCCTGCAACCCTCCTCGTCCTCCTGCTGGCCGGACTGCTCGCCGGCTGCGGCGGCGGTTCCCGGCCGACCGGCATACGAGCCGCCGAAACGCCGGCCGACGACGTGGCCGAATACCAGCCCCGCTGGCGGTCGCACACGGTCGACTCGACGCAGTACCGCAAGGTCTTCCTCGCCGGCACGATCGACATGGGACGCAGCTCCGACTGGCAGGCGGCTCTCGTCGCCCGCTTCCGCGACAGCATCGGCGGCCGCTGGCTCTTCTTCAACCCCCGCCGTCGGGAGTTCCATGCCTCGCCGGCCGAAATGGAGTATCAGGTCGCGTGGGAGCTGGCGCACCTCGAAGCGGCCGACCTCATCGTAATGAATCTGCTGGGCGACAGCCGCTCGCCGATCTCGCTGCTCGAAATGGGACTTTACGCCCGTTCGGGCAAGCTGTTCGTGGCGTGCAGCCCCGACTACTACCGCTACGACAACGTGCGCATCACCTGCCGGCGCTACGGCGTGCCGCTCTACGACTCGCTGACGGCACTGCTCGACGACCTGCCGCAACAAAGCGACGAATGACATGGAAGGATTTCTGGACACGGCCACGCAGCTCTGCATCGACTGGGGCTATTGGGGACTTTTCCTCTCGGCCTTCGTGGCGGGGAGCATCGTCCCGTTCAGTTCGGAAGCGGTGATGGTCGTACTCGTCCGCTTGGGACTCGACCCCGCACTCTGCCTGCTGGCAGCCGCCACGGGCAACACCGCAGGCGGCATGACCTGCTACTGGATCGGTCATCTGGGCAAACGCGAATGGTTCGGCCGCTACCTCGGCATCGGCGAAAAACAACTCGACCGTGCCGGACGCTTCCTCGCAGGAAAGGGGGCATGGAGCGCCTTTTTCGCCTTCTTGCCCTACGTCGGCGAAGCGATCGCCATCCTGCTGGGACTCATGCGCAGCAACGTGTGGATCACCACGCTGGCCATGTTCGCGGGCAAGGCGCTGCGCTACGTGGCTGTCCTCTACGCCGTGCAAGGCGCAATATCGCTGTTGTAGGGCGCGCACGGCGCGATTGTTGCACATCCGACAGAGCGTTATGAAACGAATCATCGCAGGGGGAATCGCCCTCATGGGAATTCTCCTCACGGTAAATGCACAAACCATGAAACCGCTCACACCCGACGAACGCCGGATCATCGTCGACAAGGGAACCGAGGCTCCCTTCACGGGAAAATACTACAAGCACAGCGAGCGCGGCCTCTACCGCTGCCGCCAGTGCGGCGCGCCGCTCTACCGTTCGGAGGACAAGTTCGATGCGGGGTGCGGCTGGCCCGCCTTCGACGACGAGATCGCAGGTGCGGTACACCGCACGCCCGACGCCGACGGCCGCCGCACCGAGATCACCTGCGCCCGCTGCGGGGCGCATCTGGGGCATGTCTTCACGGGTGAACGCTTTACCGACAAGAATACGCGCCACTGCGTCAATTCCCTTTCATTGGAGTTTGTGCCCGAGGCC
>ERZ772812.546-NODE-546-length-32992-cov-6.991286_pt1 | contig 32992 bp, 28 predicted proteins | sample MGYA00511343_ERZ772812 | MGnify/ENA primary metagenome ERZ772812 (study PRJEB29015, sample SAMEA2737706) | human gut metagenome | biome: human gut; feature: human-associated habitat; material: faeces | place: China | collected 2012 ...
CGAAGGATTCGCAGGATAAAATGGTGTTAACCATTTTATCGAGAAATAGTATGATGGCTAAAACTGCCCGGCGTCGAATCGACGCCGGGCAGAAATATTATACCAGCAGCTGGCCGTTGATCACCAGATGGAACGTCAGTCCCAGCGCCTGCGCCGCCTTCTGGCACAGAAGCATCCGCTTCATGAAAATTTCCAGATACTCCATCACGGAACCCAGCTCGGTATCCACCGTCAGAATCAGGCGGATGCTGGTGTGCTGCTCGTCAAATTCCAGATGGCAGTCCGTTACGGAGTAATTCACCCGGTCGTGGATGTCCAGCGCCACGGTGGTCTTGTCCCGCACTCTGGAACGGCGAACGTCGGATTTGTCCGCCAGAATCAGCGCTGCCGCGAAGGCGCTCACCGGCTGGCCGGTGCCTTCGTCGTGGTTGCCGATGGCCGTGACAATGGCGGCAATTTCCTCCGGCGGAAAGTTCATTCTGTCAAGGATGCGGAACGCCATCACCGCGCCGCTCTGGCTGTGATCGACCCGGTTCACAACGTTGCCGATATCGTGGAGATATCCGGCGATCTTCACCAGCTCCACGGTTCTCTCCGGATAGCCCAGCGTTTCCAGAATCCATCCAGCCGTCTGGGCGACCCGGGTCACGTGCTGAAAGCTGTGCTCCGTAAATCCAAGGGCTTTCAGCGATGCATCCGCCTGGTCGATGTACACCCTGACCGCTTCATCCTGTTTCACCTGTTCGTAAGTCATTGTTTTCCTCCTGTGGTATCCCGCCGGGATACCTTCTTTCTTCATAATCTCTGTTTCCTCTTTACTTTATCCATTCTATGTAAAATTTGTTACCGGGAAATTGTAAAGCTTCTTTACAATCACGCCTTCTTCTTTACTTCCCCCGCGGACTGTGCTATACTTTAGGAAACGATTTCCGGTTTTCCGGTAAAAATAAGGAGCATCCGCCACTATGTATGAACAATATTCTTCTCAGGAATTTGAAGAAAAATACACCTATTCCGGCAATTTAGGCGCATTCTGGACGCCGGAAAAGACGACTTTCCGCCTGTGGGCGCCCACTGCCGGGGCCGTTTCCATCCGCCTGTACCGCAGCGGCGACCCGGGTGCCGACGACCTTCTTGCCCAGCTTCGGATGCAGCCCGACATCTGCGGCACATGGACGGCAGAACGGTTCGGAAATCTGAACGGCATTTACTACACCTACGTCGTCACCGTGGACGGCCAGACCCGGGAAGTCTGCGACCCCTATGCAAGAACCACCGGCGTCAACGGCTGCCGGGGGATGATTCTGGACTTGGCTTCCGTCAATCCCCCGCAGTGGGACACCGATGCAGACCCCCACGCCGGTAAGTCCATCACCGACGCCGTAATTTACGAGCTGCACGTCCGCGACCTGTCCGCCGACCCCAGCGCCCATATTGCGCACAAGGGCAAATTTCTGGGTCTCACCGAAACCGGCACAAAGACCCGGGGCGGCCACCCCACCGGTCTTGACCACATCAAGGCGCTGGGCATCACCCATGTCCACCTCCTGCCGATGTATGACTTCGGCTTCACCGACGAAAGCCGCCGCCATCCCCAATACAACTGGGGCTACGACCCGGTGAATTACAACGTCCCCGAAGGGTCTTACGCCACCGACCCGTTTCACGGCGCTGTCCGGGTAGCGGAAGTGAAGCGGATGGTCAAGGCGCTCCATGACAACGGCCTGAGTGTGGTCATGGACGTAGTATACAACCACGTGTATGACGCAGGAGCGTTCTGCATCAACCAGATCGTCCCCGGCTATTTCAGCCGCATCAGCAGTGATGGCAAATACTCCAACGGCTCCTTCTGCGGCAACGACACTGCCTCCGAGCGGAGCATGGTACGCAAGTACATCGTGGATTCCGTCTGCTACTGGGCGGACGAATACCACATGGACGGCTTCCGCTTCGATATCGCCAGTCTGATCGACACCGTGACCATCAACGAGATCATGGCCGCCGTCCATCAAAAGCACCCCAACGTGATTTTCTACGGTGAGGGCTGGGATATGAAGACCGAGCTGACCAAGCCCGGTGTCCAGCTGGCGGTGCAGACCAATTCCGCGATGGTTCCCGGCTTCGGCTTTTTCAGCGACACCATCCGTGACCTGCTTCGCGGGACTACCTTTGAAAGCACCGCGTCGGGGTTCGTCGCCGGGGCGGTCGTGTCCAAAGAAACGCTGGAAGCCTGCTTCATGGGAATGCCGTCATGGGCGGCTCAGCCAGACCAGTGCGTGAACTACGCCTCCTGCCACGACAATACCACTCTCTTTGACCGTATCGCCCTCACTGCCCCGGACGCGCCCGTTGAATCCCGGATTCGGATGAACAACCTCGCCGCCGCGTTTTATATGCTCTCGCAGGGCGTCCCCTTCCTGCAAGCCGGTGAGGAAATGCTCCGCACCAAGCCCGGGAAGCACGGCGGCTTTGACGACAACAGCTATCGCTCCCCGGACAGCGTCAATTCTCTGAAATGGGCGACTCTGGACAAGCCGGAATACCAGGACGTTCTCAGCTACTATAAGGGCCTGATTGCGTTCCGGAAAGCCCACGCGGCACTTCATCTGTCCACACGGGAGGATGTTCAGCGCTGTGTCCACCCGGTGTACTGTGAAAATGAACACTGTGTGGCGTTCCGTATCGACGAGCCGGAGGGAGAGATTTTCGCCGTCTTCAATGCCGACGCCCAGCCCGTCTCCGTTTCCCTGCCGGATGGACATTGGAACGTGAACATCCGGGACGGCCGCGCCGGAACGGGAACTATGGAAACGGTGTCCGGAACGGTTTCCGTCTCCCCCATTTCCGCCATGGTTCTGACCCGCAGAAAGGCAATCGAGGTCGTGGCGGGGCTGATCTGGGACGAGGGCAAATTTCTGATCTGCCAGCGCCCGGAAAGCAAGGCACGGGGGCTGCTCTGGGAATTCCCCGGCGGCAAGGTGGAAGCGGGCGAAACGCTGCCTCAGGCGCTCCAGCGGGAGTGCATGGAGGAACTGGCCGTCAAGCTGGACGTCCGCGACCGGTTCATGCAGGTCGAACACAAATACCCGGACATTTTCATCCGACTGACGCTGTTCCACTGCGTTATTTCCGAGGGCGTCCCGCAGACGCTGGAACACAACGCCCTGCGCTGGATTCACCCCTGCGAAACGAAAAATTTCACTTTCTGCCCCGCCGACGCAGACATTCTGAAAGAAATTGACCGGGTATACGGCGGCAGCAAGCCGCTCTGAGGAAGCGCTGTCGGCAATTCTGCCAAACGAGCGAACCAATTCTTGACATTTGACAGCATTTTTACTATAATAGCAGTAGGAGAAGCCACTGCATTCTCCGAAGGAGGTTCTTTATGGAAAAGAAAATCATCACCATTAGCCGTGAATTTGGTTCCGGCGGACGCACCGTCGGCCACAAGGTCGCTGAGCGTCTGGGCATTCCCTTCTATGACAAGGAGCTGGTCAATCAGGTCGCCCTGGAGTCCGGCTTCGCCCCCAAATTTGTGGAAGAGCACGGCGAGCATTCCCCCAGCAGCAGTCTGTTTTCCTACGCTTTCGCCCCCCAGGGCGTTCCCGGCGTGATGAATGGCCTGTCCACAGCCGATTTTCTGTGGAATATCCAGTGCAGCGTGATTCTTCAGCTGGCGGAGAAAGGCCCCTGCGTCATCGTCGGCCGGAACGCGGACTACATTCTGAAGGATCGTCCCGACGCGCTGCATACCTTCATTTTCGCGGATATGGCCTTCCGCGCCGACCGCATCGTCCGTCTGTACGGTGAGTCCGACAAGAGCCCGGAGGCGCGTCTGAACGAGAAGGATAAGCGCCGCCGCGTGAACTATCAGCACTACACCGGCCGCACGTGGGGTCAGTCCCAGAACTACCATATCTGCCTGAATTCCGGCATTCTCGGCATTGACCAGTGTGTCGATATCATCGTCGGCGCCGTGGAAAATTCCAAAAAGTAAATTACATAGGTTTGCCCTGCACCTTCCGGTGCAGGGCAAATTTTTTCGCTCAGACAGTGGCCGTTTCCTTTTCGGAATCGGCAATGTTGATATTGACGCCGTTGACCTCCACATTCTCGTCGGCGGAGATCAGAATGTACTTCACGCCGCCGATGACGCGGGTCTCGATCAGGTCGCTTCTGGCGGGGTCTACCTTGATGACCACGTCCGGGGTCTTCACCTCAAAATGCTTGTTGTCAATGATGTTCTTGGGATGCAGGTCGGCCTCGAAGCCGAAAGTCTCGTCGTAGTCCACGCTGAATTTCGCCAGATGCTCCTCGGAAACGCCGCAGGAGGTCAGAACCTCCTTCACGTCCTCCTTGGAGATCATCAGCGGCTCCGGCACCTTGCTTTCCTTGTGCAGCTCGATGCGCTGGCACAGCTGGTCGTGGACGGTCTGCACCACGTCCAGACTGCAATCATCCCCCAACGACGTGGTGAGCAGCGCCTCGAAGGACTTCTTCTGCTCGGCGGCGGGCTGAGGCACCGGGGTGTTGAACACCGCTTCGATCAGCGCGTCCTGAGAGGCCGTGATGTCGTGGGTGTAGTACAGGGCGTTATAAATATTGGTCGCCCGGTCGTCAAAGGCCGGGAACAGGAATCCCAGCGCAGGGGCGGAAACCATCTGGTTCATCGCGCCGTCGTGGAACAGCTTTTCCTCCGGGACGTAGTGAAGATTCGCCTTGGTCTGCTTGACGGGGCAGATGGCGCAGAGAATGAAGGTGTAGGTCTCGTCGGAATTGTCCGCCTGAGAATCGCCGTCCTTGCTCTTGAAGGGAACGTCGTAGCTGTCGCAGCACAGCAGAATCAGGTAATTGCCCTCGATGGTAACGGTGTCGATGATCTTCTGGCAGAATTCCCGGCGAAGCGCGTCGTCCGCCAGCTTGGTTTCCCGCAGATCCATGAGCATTTTATGCTCCGGGGAGCCTGCCACCTGACTTGTCTTGAAGGTGATGTCAATGAGATTCTTGCCGATGGCGCCGGAAAGGGAGCGGCGCAGAAGGGCAAAATATTTGTCGGACTCATTCTCCGGCATGATGCCGGTGCTCTGGCGAAACTCGGAGATGACCTCCTTGTTGTCGTTCACATAGCAGCCGTAAATGGCCGTGATATTGCTGCGATCCCGCCGCAGATGCCGCCGGATCTCGCCGATTTCCTTATCGTTCATGATTTTCCCTCGCTTGTATGTTGAAATGCCCGGACATTATATCACATCAAAACGGAAAAATCCAGTCAAAATCGAAGGCGGGCGCTTTCGCCCGCCTTCGTCAGGTTATATCTCCGGGAGTGCCCTCGCGTTGCAATCGCTCATGGTCATGCGGGGATAGGTGTCCACGATGCGCTGATATTCCTCATTCGTGATGGGTGTCAGGTCTTCTTTCATAAAGTCAAAATCTCTGTCCCGATACCATTGGTCATTATTGCCGCGGTAAGTAATACTCTCTATCGGAACAGCCGTTTTGTTTTCCACCTGATAATAGGTACAGCCGCTTCCGCCGGAACCCTCGCCCCAGTACTCCAGAACATTTCCCGCGCACAAATAAAGCGAACTTCCGCTCAGAATTTCCCGCGCGGTGCCGTTTAGAACGCCGGCCACATTGCTAAGCGTCTTGTCCCTGTTAAACAGCAGCAGTTCATCCTGCCCGTCGCCGTCCAGATCACGAAGCGCGTAGTATTTTATCCAATACGTGTCGATTGAAGAAAGATATCCCCCGTAATTAGCCAGCAGCTGGGCGTCATCTCCCGCACTGCTGTCTGCGGAATTCATTTTCTCAAGCGGCTTTGGGTTACAATCCCAGAAGGACATACCGGGATAAGTGTTAACGACCCGATTATACTCTTCCTCAGTGATGGGCGTCAGATTTTCTTCATAAAAGTCGTAATTACTATCCCGGTAGCATTGGTTTTCATCGATATTATAAATAATGCACTCAAACGGAACTGCTGTGTGGTTTTCCACCCGGTAATACGTCCGCTGTTCCGCGCCGGAACCACCATACCATTCTTCCAGAACATTGCCTTCGCAAAGATCAAGCACATTGCCGGACAAAATCTCCTGCGCAGTGCCATTTTGAATTGCGGCCACCTTCATCAAAGTTTCTCCCGAATTATACAGCAGCAATTCATTCTGTCCGTCGCCGTCCAGATCACGTAGCGCATAGTATTTTATGGAACTCGTGTCGATGGTGGAAAGATATCCTTCATAATCAGCCAGTGCCGGGTCATAACTCCCGGCACTGTCGTCTGCGAATGATGTAATTGCAATGGGAAGGCTGGCGGAGGCACTGTAAATTTCGTCCTCCGACCAGTTTTCGTCGGTGATCGGCGCAAGATCATTCTCGCCCGTTCCCCGGAACCAGGGGTGATCCGGGTCTGTCGCCGCGTCAAACCGGATAAGGCTGTCTGTGACAAGCTGTCCCCTGCTCAGGTGGCAGTACACATAGTCCGCGGACGCCGCGCCGTTCGACCCGATGTTCAGAATGCGGTAGCCTTCCCGCAGCTCATAGGAATTCCGATCCCAGCCGGTGAACACATGCACCAGCTTGCCGTCCACCAGAGAATACAGGTCGTAAATGACCTGCCGTTCGGCGTCGTTGGCGATGATAAGCTCGTCCGTGCCGTCATTGTCCAGATCAAGGAGCGCATAGCCCAGCTCGCTGGGAGAGGTTACGTAGCTCACCAGAAGGCTGATGTCCGCGTTGCTGCACGCCTCCCCGCCCCAGTGTTCCGTCAGGGCGGTGACATATTTGGCGATGACCGGCTGGTAGGCTTCCGGAATCGCGGTGCCGCTTTCGGTTGGCGCGGTGGTTTCAACGGGGGCGTTCCGGGTTCTCGGGGCGAGGGACAGGTCAAAGGTGTTGGCAAAGGCTTCCAGCGTCGCCTTTCCCGTCTGGGTGTCCCCCGTCGTGGCGTTCATCACAACGATCACGACAACGGAGTCGCCGGTGTCCGTCAGCACGAGGGAATTGTTCTGCCCCACGGCAATGAGGACATCCGTCCCGGCGGTGGTGACATAGTTCGACCACTGGTAGTCGCTCGTATTCTCGATTTCCCAATAGGCCGTGGAGAGGGTCTGCTTCATGGCGCGGTACGCCCGGTATTCTATGGGGTAGTCCACGCCGCTGACCGTGGTCGCGCCCCAGAATTCAAAATTGCCGTCGGCGGAATAGCTGGGATTGCTGGTGGTCACGTCCCCGTTCCCGGAGTCTCTGACCATGCTTCTGACATTCAGCGCGGTGAACATTTCTTCGGTGGTATCCGGGGAAATTCCGTCTCCGACCTTGTTCAGGCCGTATTTCGTGCAGATTTCGTCCACCTTCTGCGCCATTTCCGTATTCCGGCAGCCATAGGCGCGGTAGGCTTCGGAGAGGGTCTCGTCTACGTCGCCCGTGGCGTTGTAGCTCTGGACATAGTCCTTGATCTCCATGCTGGCCTTGTAATTCGCCGAGGATTGGAGGCTTTCCAGCGTCAGCGGCTCGGTAGGGACATTGGACATGGACGGCGGAGTCTTATCCGTCCGTCCGAGGACAAAAATGCCCAGCAGCACCACCGCAAACAGCGCCGCGGCGGCGGGAATAATCGTCCACCAGCGCTGAGACGATGCTTTCTGCTGATGCGCGCCCCGGCGATGGGGCTTTTCGGCGGGAAGCTGGGCTTCCAGAGCCGCGCGCATTCTGGCTCTCTGGGCAGGCGTGGGGTTAACCGTGTTCAAAGCGCCACAAATCACTTGACTTTTCATCTGTCAGCACCTCCTAACATGGTCATAAGCTGCTTTCTTGCCCGGGACAGGCGGCTGCGGACGGTGCTTTCCGGACAGTTCTGATGGGCAGCAATTTCCGCAGTGGTGTATCCCTCGTAGTAGTACAGATAGACGACGTCCTTGTAGTCCTGGGGCAGCGCCAGAATGGCGTCCAGCACGTCGTTTCCCGTCTCCGTTCGATCCTGTGGCAGGGACGTGTAATCGTCTATGTTCTCATTTTTACGCCACCACTTTTTCAGGGTGTCCTTGCAAAGGTTCGACGCCGTGATGATGAGCCACGCCTTTTCGTGGCGTTGGTCTGCAAAAGGCTTTCCGTTGGACATCAGCCGCAGGAAGGTCTCCTGGGTCATATCCTCTGCTTCCGGGGCGTTTTTCATGTATGCATAGCAGACACGGTAAACGGTGTCTACCTGGCGGTCGTAGATTTCCATGATTTCTTTGTTGGTGCGCAGCAAAGTAGGCATTTGCCTTCCCCTCCTCTCAGATAAGAAACGATTCAATGGGTCAAAATGTTGCATGGCAGATTATTTTTCACAAAAATGCTGTCATCCCGCCGCAGCGGGATGACAGCGCTTCGTTTTTCAGCTCCACAGGCATTTCCAGTTCTGGATAAAATATTCCACGCCGGAGTAAACCGTGGTGAGGACAATGACGCCGATAACGACCCAGTTGAGCACAGCCACACCGGGCAGCGCCATCATGACGCAAAGCCCCACCATGGTGCTGGCGGTCTTGACTTTGCCGCTCCATCCGGCGGCAATCACGTGCCCCTTCTGGACGGCGATCAGCCGCAGTCCCGTTACGGCAAATTCCCGTGTCAGCACGATCATCAGCGCCCACGCGGGAAACACGCCCCACTGGCAGAACATACACATGGCGGCGATCACCAGCAGCTTGTCAGCCAATGGGTCAAGGAATTTTCCAAAATCCGTGACCTGATTGTAATGCCGGGCAATGTAGCCGTCTAAGGAATCCGTCAGGCTGGCAACAATAAAAATTGCGAGGGAAACGTACATCCACAGCCCCGGCGTACCGCCGGATAAGTACATGGTCACCATAAACGCCGGGATCATTGCCACCCTCACCAGCGTGATTTTACTTGCCAGCGTCATGCTTCTTCCTCCACTACATAGCCGCACAGATCGCCGTCGGTGCAGCCGTCAATTTTTACCATGACAAAATCGCCCTCGTGAACAGGCTCGTCGGACGCGATCCAGACCCGCCCGTCAATGTCCGGGGAGTCGGCGAAGGTGCGGCCATAGAACTGCCCGCTTTCCTCGTCGTAGCCGTCCACCAGCACCTCCATGGTCCTGCCCAGCTTTTCGGCGTTGTAGGCGTCCATGATCTCCGATTGCAGCATTTCCACGATCTCCGCCCGTTTGACGGCGGTGTCCGTGTCCACATGCTCCATCTGCGCGGCGGGGGTGCCTTCCTCCGGCGAGAACGCGAACGCGCCGACACGCTCCAAGCGCTCCTCCCGCAGGAAATCGCACAGCTCGGCAAATTCTTCCTCTCCCTCACCGGGCAGGCCGGTGATCAGGCTAGTGCGGATGACCAGTCCGGGAATCCCGGCTCTCAGCCTTGCGAACAGGGCTTTCAGGAACTCCCCGTCGCCCCGGCGGTTCATCAGCTTCAGGATTTTGCTGTTGCAGTGCTGGATGGGGATGTCCAGATATTTGACGATCTTCGGCTCGGAGGCCATGACCTGAATGAATTCGTCGTCGATTTCGTCGGGATAGACGTAGTGGACGCGAATCCAGTGCAGCCCGTCGATCTCGCAGAGCTTCCGCAGAAGCTCCGGCAGGAGCCGCTTATGTCCGGGCAAGTCTGTGCCGTAGCGGCTGGTGTCCTGGGCTACCACGATCAGCTCCTTCACGCCGCTGTCCGCCAGCATCCGGGCTTCGTAAAGCACGTCGTCCATCTGGCGGCTGCGGTATTTGCCCCGAAGGGAGGGAATGACGCAGTAGGAGCAGTGGTTGTCGCAGCCCTCGGCGATTTTGATAAAGGCGTAATGCCCCGCCGTGGTCATGATGCGTCCCGTTTCCACTTCCGGGGCGTCGATGGAGCCGAAGTCCACCACCTGCTCCCCATTCAGGAGCTTTTCAATGGCGGGAACGATTTCCGTGTAGCTGCCGGTGCCCAGAATGCCGTCCACCTCGGGCATTTCCTTCAGAATGTCCTCCTGATACCGCTGAGACAGGCAGCCGGTGACCAGAATTTTGCCCACCAGGCCCTCCGCCTTCAGGGCGGCGGTCTGCAGAATGTAGTCGATGGCTTCGGATTTCGCCGAGTCGATAAAGCCGCAGGTGTTGATGACCACCACGTCGCTGCCGACCACATCCGACTTGACGGTATGTCCCGCCTCCTGCACCCGATACATCATCCGCTCGCAGTCCACCTGATTCTTGGCGCAGCCGAGGGAGATAAAACCAATATTTGCCATAATTCAGAATTCCTCCTGAAAATCTTCTGTGTCGAAAGAAAGCGCGTCCAGCGCCCGCCGGATGGCTCCGTAATTGTGTCCCCGGCGGATCAGGGCGTCCACGGCACGCCTGACCTGCTTTTCATCGGAGTCCGCGTCCAGGCGGCTTTTCAGAAACGCCGTGATTTTCTCCGTCTGGTCTGGGTAGTCCGCAAGTGCCTCGTCCCAGTATTCTTTTGGGATACGTTTCTCGTAAAGCGCCTGCTTGGCGCGCATCAAGCCGTAGCCCTTGGAGATACAGGAACTGACCACCTGCTCCGCCGTTGCCCGGTCGTCTACCAGATGCAGATCTTCCATCCATGCAACTGCCTCTTTGGCCTGTTGGGGGTCCTCCCCCTTTCGCACCAACCGGGCTTCCAAGTCCCGGCGGGAAACGCTGGCCGCGGAGACGATACGTACCGCCCGCATTTTGGCAGACATCTGCCCGGCGGCGGTGCGGAGGGCTTCCGTCTCCTGCTCGTCCAGCTCTTTGCCGGAATAGAGGGCGAAATCCTCCACCGTCTGGCGGTACAGTCCTATCCGGCTCCCGTCGTCAAAGGTTACCCAATAGCGCCCTGCCCGGTCGGGCGAGGTTTTCAGGGACTCAACCTTCATCGTCGAAATCGTCGGCGCTGACGGCTACCGCCTTATCGGCGGCCTTGGCGGGGGCTTTGGGTGCGCCGTTGTTCAGCTTCCACAGGTTCTCCCGCACCTCGGCTTCCACCTTCTCGGCGATGTCGGGGTTGGCGATGAGGTAATCCTTCACGGAGTTCGCGCCCTGACCGATGCGCTCGTCGCCCATGGAGAACCAGCTGCCGCTCTTCTGGATAATGTCCAGCTGAACCGCCAGATCCACCAGCTCGCCCCACTTGGAAATGCCCTTGCCGTAGAGAATCTCAAACACGGCTTCCCGGAAGGGGGGCGCGACCTTGTTCTTGACCACCTTGACGCGGGTCTTGTTGCCGATGACGTTATTGCCCTCTTTGATGGACTCAATGCGGCGCACGTCCAGACGGACGGAGGAATAGAATTTCAGCGCGTTGCCGCCGGTGGTGGTCTCCGGGTTGCCGTACATCACGCCGATTTTCATACGCAGCTGGTTGATGAAGATGACCACACAGTTGGTCTTGGCGATGGTGCCTGCCAGCTTCCGCAGCGCCTGAGACATCAGACGCGCCTGAAGGCCGACAAAGGTATCACCCATTTCGCCCTCGATTTCCTGCTTGGGAACCAGCGCGGCCACGGAGTCCACGACCACCGCGTCCACGGCGCCGGAGCGAACCAGCGCGTCGGTGATCTCCAGCGCCTGCTCGCCGGTATCTGGCTGGGACACCAGCAGATTGTCCGTATCCACGCCCAGCGCGGCGGCATACACGGGGTCAAGGGCATGTTCCGCGTCCACGAAGGCCACTTCGCCGCCCCGCTTCTGGGCTTCTGCCAGAATGTGCAGCGCCAGGGTGGTCTTACCGGAGGATTCGGGGCCGTAAATCTCAATGATTCTGCCCTTGGGCACGCCGCCGATACCCAGCGCCGCATCCAGCGCCAGAGAGCCGGTGGGGATGGCCTCCACGTTCATCTCCGGGCGGTCGCCCAGACGCATGACCGTACCCTTGCCGAAGTTCTTGTCGATCTGGGCAAGGGCCGTCTGCAATGCTTTCTTCTTGTCCGACGCGGGAGCGGGGGCTTCATAAACCGTTTTCTTTGTAGCCATAATCAATCTTCCTTCCTGCCGTACTGGGCAAGCACGGCACGTTCTCTGTCATTATAATCTCTGGTTCGTTCCAGAATGGTACACCCATTTTCTTCCAGAATCCGGCACACATCGTCTCCCTGACCCATGCCGAACTCGAAGCAGACAAATCCGCCCTTCTTCAGCGCGGGCGTGTAGTTTTCCACGATGGCGCGGTAGAAGTCCAGACCGTCCTCCCCGCCGTAAAGCGCCATTTCCGGCTCAAAGTCCCTGACGCTGTGGGGAAGCGCCTGCATTTCCGCCCCGGTAACGTAGGGCGGGTTGGAGACGATCATATCATATTTCCCGAGAAATGCCGGGGCTTTCTTCGTGGCGTCCGCCTGAACGCACCGCACCCGCCCGCCGAGACGGTTCAGGCCGGTGTTTTCCTTGGCGATGGCCAGCGCCTCCATGCTCAGATCTGCCAGCGTCACCTTCGCGTCCTTGACCCGGCTGGCAATGGCAAGGCCGATGCAGCCGGAACCGCAGCACAAATCCAGAATCCGGGGGTCCTGCTCCAGAAACAGCGCCTTGCGGATGGCAAGCTCGGCCACGGCGCAGGTATCGTCCCGGGGAATCAGCACATCCGGCGTCACCCGAAGGGGCAGGCCGTAAAACTCCCACTCCCCCAGCACATAGGCCAGCGGCTCCCCGTCCAGCAGCCGCCGGACGGCGCGGCTCATGTCCCGGCAGACTTGCTCCGACGCATACAGGTCACGGTCTGCCAGAATGGCTTCCGGACTTTTCCCGGAAAAATGGCACAGCAGCTGCCGCGCCATCATCCCCGCCGTCTGGGCGTCCTCGGTTTCCAGCAGCGCATGGCGGGTGTCCAGATACAGCTGGCCGTATTGCTTCACCAACGATCAGAACCCTCCTTCTCCGGCAGCACGGCCTGTACCGCCGCAATGCCCACCTCAATCATGGAGTCGTCCGGCTCGTTGGTGGTAAAATGCTGCATCCACATGCCCGGCGCAGAAAGCGCCCGCGTAAAAGCGTTGTCGTTTCTTCCGCACCAGCGGTTGATCTCGTAGGTGATGCCCACCACCACCGGCAGGAGCAGCAGCTTGAAGACGATCATCAGCATCCGATAACCGAAGGTGCCGCGGATGGTTTCCAGTCCGGGGAAGATCGCCAGCAGCGCTGACGACGCGATGGAAAACACAAGAATGGAGATCACCATGACCACCAGCAGGAAACTGGTGCCGCACCGGGGGTGCAGCCGGGTCATTTTGCGCACATTTTCCACCGTCAGGGGCAGTTTCGCCTCGTAGCAGCGGATGGTCTTATGCTCCGCGCCGTGGTAGGAAAACACCCGCTTCATATCCGGCATCCGGGACACCAGAATCATATAGGCCATGAAGATCACCATGCGGATGACGCCCTCCACCAGATTCAGAAGCAGCGTACTGGTAATGATTTTGTCAAAAAATCCGCCGATGACCATGGGCAGCAGGAAAAACAGGCCGATGGAAAGCAGCAGTCCCATGGCCACGGCAATGCCGACGATGGCCTTCTGGAAAGCTTCGCTTCCCAGCTTCTTTTCCAGCCACTTGTCAAATTTGGACGGCTCCTCCTGCATTTCGTCGGGAGCCAGATCAGCAGACCTTAGCAGCGCCTTCACGCCCACGATCTGCGCGTCGAAGAAGTTGAAAATGCCCCGGATAAACGGCCAGTTTTTCCATGAGCCGGGCGGGTTCAGCTTCCGCGGCGAAACCTCCACGGTCAAGCCGTCCTTGCCCCGGATGACGATAGCGTCCTTCTCCGGGCCGCGCATCATGATGCCCTCGATCAGTGCCTGACCGCCGATCATGGTCTTGAATTTTTCACAGTTCTCGGTTTCTTTGTTTGCCATGGTTTCTCCTTAATGTTCCGCCGGAAGACGGATGGTCACCAGCGTGCCGCCGCCCTCGGCGTTTTCCAGCGTCAGCGTGCCGCCGTGCATTTCCACGATCTCGTCGCACACCGCAAGGCCAATGCCCGTGCCCCGGACGCTGGAGCTGCCTTTGTAGAATTTTTTCTTCACCAGCGGCAGCTCGTCCTCCGGAATGCCGGGGCCAAAGTCCCGGATATAGACGATCACATCTTTGCCGTCATAGGACATGGAGGCCTCAATACGCTTGCCCGAGCCGCCATGCTTGGCGGCGTTGTCCAGAAGATTCAGGAATACCTGCCGCATCCGCTGGGGGTCGCAGGGAATTTCCGGAATGTCCTCGTCGTTGTCCAGATAGACCAGCTGAATGCCGTCCTGTGCCAGACGGCCGCCGTACATATACACCGTGTCCTCGAATTCGCCCCGGATATCCGTCATTTCCACGGCCAGCGTCATGCGGCCGTCCTGCATCCGGGTGAAGTCCAGCAAGTCCATGACCATTTCCGTCAGGCGCTTTGCCTCGCTGGAAATGATCTTCATGCCCTGCCGGGTGTCGTCGTTCAGGTCGTCTCCGGCCAGCAGCGTCTCGCTCCATCCGTTGATAACGGTCAGAGGGGTGCGCAGCTCATGGGACAACTGGGAGACGAACTCCGCCTGCATTTTTTCGTTCTGGGCGATTTTTGTGGACATTTCATTGATGGTATCCGCCAGATCGCCGATCTCGTCCTTGAAGGGCGTCTGAATCTGGACGCCGTAGCTGCCGGAGGCGATTCTCTGGGCTTTTTCCGTGATCTCCGCCACAGGATTTAAGATGGAGCGGATGCAGTAGCCGCTGCTAAGCAGCACCACCGCCAGCACCACCGTCAGCACAAAGCAGCAAACCAAGCACACCAGAATGATCTGCCTGTTCACCAGCCGGGTGGAGGTCACGTAGCGCAGCACACCGATGACCTCGCCGTTGGAATAGATCATGGGGCAGGAAACCGCCATGATACGCTCCCCGGTGTCCGGGTCGCGGCCGATGTAGGAGCTTTTGTCCCGGATGCTGATGGCGTCCCAGATATCCGACGTGCTGGGAGACGGCCCCGCCCAGGGGCCGTAGGAGGACGCCACGAGACTGCCCTGATTGTTGATAAATTGCAGCTCAATTTTGCCCTTGTCCTCAAAGGTCTTGGCATAGGTGATACAGGACTGGTAGTAGTCACCGTAGTCCTGATTGATATAGTCGGCAAAAAAATCCGTAGTGGTTTTCGCCCGGTTTTCCATGTCAGACTGCATGTTGGAGTAGTAGTAGGTGGCGTAGGACGCCGTTACCGCCATCACGCACACCAGCCCCAGGGCGAAGACAACGCCGACGGTGTTCAGCAGCCAGCGTTTTCGCAGGCCGCCCGTCTTTTTCATGGACTTCATGTTCATTCCGGGTTAGGCGCCCCACTTGTAGCCCAGACCCCAGACCGTGGTGATATAGGTGGGATTGGAAGTATCGTCCTCGATTTTCAGGCGGAGACGGCGGATGTTCACGTCCACGATCTTCAGCTCGCCCTCGTAATCCCGTCCCCAGACGGCAGAGAGAATGTCCTCACGGGAAAGCGCCCTACCCGGATTCTGCATGAACAGCTTCAGGATCGCGTACTCCACCTGGGTCAGACGGATACGGTTCCCGTTCTTTTCCAGCGTGTGGTTGCGGGTGTTCATCACGAAGGGTCCCTGCGTCAGCAGCTCGGAGCTGGCGGAACTGTCGCCGCCGATACGGCGGTACAGCGCGTCAATGCGGGCAGTCAGCTCGGCGGGAGAAAAGGGCTTGGTGACATAGTCGTCCGCGCCGGTCATCAGGCCGGTGACCTTGTCCATCTCCTGCGTGCGGGCAGTGAGCATGATAATGCCCATCTGCTTGTTGGAGGCGCGGATGCGGCGGCAGACCTCAAAGCCGTCCATGTCCCCCGGCACCATAATATCCAGAATGGCAACGCCAATGTCCGGGGTCTGAGCGATGGCGTCCAGCGCCTCCTGACCGTTCCCCGCCTCGATGGCGTCGTACCCTGCCCGCTTCAGGTTAATGACCACAAAGCTTCGGATATTCAGTTCATCTTCCATAATCAATACTTTTTTCATATGACACCCCTCAAGTCTCTCCCGTTTTCCAATCCTGCTGAATCAGATGGAAGTTGTTGATAAGTTGATTCTCTGTAATGCCGAATTCCGCCGCGTTCGCCTCCAGCTTCGCGGCATAGACCACGCCCTCTGCCCGATAGAAGGCAAACCGGCCGTCCACCGTGGCGTCTTCCTCCCGGCTTCCGCCGGTGAGTACGTAGATGGAGAACACGTCCAGCGCCTGCCGGTAATCCTCGTCCCATACGTAGAACGTATACTTACCGCCCTCCTGCTCCACCGACACCCGCGGCGCCCAGCTGCTCGCCAGCTGCATGTACCAGCCGCCTAAGTAATTGTGGAAGGTAAAGAACTTGTCCATCTCCCTGCCCTCCAGATCCATGGCGAACCAGCGGATGAGGAATTTCTGCTTGCCCTCCTGTTCCGGGAAGACACGCTTCATGGTGATCAGGCTGGGAAGCTCCATCACGCCGTCGCCGTCGATGTCCTCGGCGTAGACGTAATAGTTCCGCAAGGTCTGGACGCTGGTGTCCGAATCCCGGGAATAGGAAATATTGGAAAAGCGGTCGTTTCTCCAGGCAAATACGTCGGTTACGATGGCGCTGTTATTCACCGCGCTGGCGACGAACACCGCGGGCGTTCCGCCCAGCAGCCGTCCCACCGTGATCCGCCGGATGTGGGTCGCGTCCTCCGACACGTTGACCTCCACCGAGCGTTCAATATTGCCGTCCTGCATCCGGTACAGCACCGCAGAGCCTGTCCCGGTTTCCGATTCACCGGGAAGAATGACCATCAGCTCGCTGCATCCGTCGTCATTCAAGTCGCAGGTAATAAATTTGGAGTAGCCCACCATCATCAGCTGCTCGGCGCTGCCGCTGGAAAAGGAGTACACCGACACACTGCGCAGCACCTGATCGCTGAGCTGCCGCCCGACCACCAGCTCGTAGCCGGGGGCGTTGTCCATCTGCACGTATTCCACCTGCTCAAAGGCGGAGCCATTGCTCTGGATGACCTCCATCAGGCGGCACGTGCCGTCCTCCTCCTGCCGGAAAATCAGCACCTGCAAAGGGTTGGCAGAGTTTCCCTGCGCAAAGACGATATATTCCTCCACGCCGTCGCCGTCCAGATCTGCCATCTGCACCGTCTGCTGGTTTTCTCCGGAGACCGGTGCGGAGTAACTCAGGCCGTACATGGCGGAATCGATGGCGGATTGCAGACTGTCATACTCTTTCGAGCGCTTCGGCAGCGCATACATTTCATCCACCGTCTGCAAGGCGCAGCCGGTCAGCAAAAGCGACGCGAGGATGATCAGAAGAAGCAGCCATATTCGCTTTTTCACGGCATCAACTCCTCTTGATTGATTATTATACCACAATATGTTCTAAAAGAAAAGCTATTTCAGCACAACATTTGCTTCTCCGAGCACATTTTTCAGCTCAGAAAGCATACTTTCCCGGATGCAGCACTGCGTGCCCCTGCGCCGGCCGGTGTCCGCAAAGAACAGCACAGCCTTGCTTTCGCCGGGGAACATGTTCAGGATGCACCGGATCTTGGGATACAGCATTCCCTCCTCCCCCGGCAGGCGGAGATACAGCGTGCCGCTCTTATTCACATTCTGCGGCTGCTCCGGCGGCGCGCTGCCGTCGGCGTAGTCCGAAATGGGGCGGGCACGGTTGATGACGATCTGCGGCTCCTTATCGTCCCGGAGGGACAGCCGCCCGGTGATGACCACGGCGCTGTTTTCCCGGAGGTAGCCGCCGTACTGATCCAGCACATTGGAAAATGCCAGCATCTCTATGGACGCGGTATCGTCTTCCACCGTGACATACGCCATCATGGAATTGTTCCGGGTGGTCTTCATTTTCACGGTCTGGACAATGCCCGCGACGCTGATGATCTGGTCGTCCTGAAAGCCGTTGTCCTCCTCCATGAGACTGCTGATGTGGACAACGTGGGTGTTGCGCAGGTACGGCCGGTAATCGTCCATGGGATGGCCGGAAATGTAGATGCCGGTGGTCTCCTTCTCCATGGAGAGAAGCTCCCCCTTGTCAAGCTCCTTGAGCTTGGGGATCGGCACCTTGCCCGCCTCGTCGTCCTCGTCCAGCATGGCGAACAAACCCATCTGCCCTTCCAGATTCTTCTTCCGGGAGGCGGACACGCTGTCCATCATCTGGTCGTATACCGCCAGAAGCTCGCTACGATGATAGCCGAAACAGTCCATCGCGCCGCATTTTATAAAGTTTTCCACGGCGCGCTTGTTCAGCTCGCCCTCCCCCATCCGTTCCAGAAAATCTTCCAGAGAGCGGAAAGCGCCGCCCTCCGCCCGTTTGGCCGCCATGGAACGGATGAGTCCCCGGCCTACGTTTTTCACCGCGCCGAGGCCGAAGCGGATGGCGTCGCCCTCGACGGTGAAGTAGTCCTCGGAATGGTTGATGTCCGGCGGCAGAACCGGGATTCCCAGCTCCCGGCACTCGGCGATATAACCGGAAATTTTGGTCGCAGAGTCCAGAACAGAGGTCATCAGCGCCGCCATGTACTGCCTTGGATAGTGGCACTTGAGGTAGGCCGTCTGGTAAGCGACCACGGCATAGCACACCGCGTGGGCCTTGTTAAAAGCATAATTGGCGAAATCCACGATTTCGTCGTAAATCGACTGCGCCACCGCCTCGGGTACGCCCCGAGCGATACAGCCGTCGATTTTCTGTCCCCGGTCGCCGTAAACGAAAGTCTTCCGCTCGGCGTCAATGATCTTCTGCTTTTTCTTGGAAATTGCCCGGCGGATATTGTCCGCCTGACCCATGGAGTAGCCGCCCAGAGTCCGGAAAATCTCAATGACCTGCTCCTGATAGACGATACAGCCGTAGGTCACCTTCAGAATTGGCTCCAGAAGGGGCGTTTTGTAAGTCACTTTCCCGGGGTTGAACTTATTTTCAACGAACTTGGGAATGGATTCCATAGGGCCGGGGCGGTAGAGCGCCACGATAGCTGTCAGGTCTTCGATGGAGGTGGGCTTCATGCTGACGCACACCCCGGTCATGCCGGTGGATTCCATCTGAAAAACGCCCTGGGTCTTGCCCTCAGCCAGCATGGCGAAGGTCTCCGGGTCGTTGTCCGGTGCTTTTGCAATCTGAAAGTCAGGGTCTTCCTGCCGCGCCAGCGCTTCCGCGTCCTGAATCACCGACAGGTTCCGCAGACCCAGAAAGTCCATTTTCAGAAGTCCCAACTCTTCAATTGTGGTCATGGTGTACTGGGTGACCACGGTATCGTCGTTCCGGGACAGCGGTACATAGGTATTGACCGGCTGCGCCGTGATGACCACGCCGGCGGCGTGGGTAGACGTGTTCCGGGGCATTCCCTCCAGACGCATAGCCGTGTCGATGAGCGTTTTTACCCGCTGGTCGCCGTCGTACATCTCCTTGAGTTTGGGGGAAATCTTCATAGCCTCCGCCAGCGTCAGGTGGAGCGGCATGGTGGGCACCAGCTTGGCCACCACATCCGTCTCCGCGTAGGAGAAGTTCAGCGCCCGGCCAACGTCCCGGATGGCGCCCCGGGCGGCCATGGTGCCGAAGGTGACGATCTGGGCGACGTGATCCGCGCCGTATTTCTCCATGACGTATTCCATGACCTCGCCCCGACGCTCCGGGCTGAAATCCGTATCGAAATCCGGCATACTCACCCGTTCCGGGTTGAGAAACCGCTCGAAAATGAGGTTATACTTCATGGGGTCGACTTCCGTGATGTGCATACAGTATGCCACAATGGAAGCCGCACCGGAACCGCGTCCCGGCCCCACGGGAATGCCGTTGACCTTGGCGTAGTGGATAAAGTCCCAGACGATGAGATAGTAGTTTACATAACCCATCCGACTGATGACGCCGATCTCATATTCCAGCCGCTCCCGGTATGCTTCGGGCGCGTCAGGATACCGCTCGGCAAAGCCCTCAGTGCACAGCTTACGGAAATATTCCTCGTCCGTATACCCCTCCGGCACCGGGTAAGAGGGCAGATGATATTCGTGGAAGGTAAATTCCAGATTGCACCGCTCGGCAATGCGGACGGTGTTTTCAAAGGCTTCCTCGCAGCCGGGAAACAGCCCTTTCATCTCGTCTTCGCTCTTGAGGTAGAACTCCTGCGTCTGGAATTTCATCCGGTTGGTGTCGTCCACGGTCTTACCTGTCTGGATGCACAGCAGGACGTCCTGCATTTCTGCGTCCTCTTTGCGCAGGTAGTGGGCGTCGTTGGTCACCACCAACGGCAGTCCCAGCTCCCGGGCAAGGCGCTGGACGCCCTGATTCACCGGTCGCTGCTCCGGAATGCCGTGATCCTGCATTTCCAAGAAGAAGTTCCCCTCCCCGAAAATGCCGGACATCTTTTTTGCGTATTCCTTCGCGGAATCGTAGTCTTCTTCCATCAGGTACTGCGGAATGGCACCGGCGAGGCACGCGGACAGGGCGATCAGCCCCTCGTGGTGCTGCTGGAGCAGCTGAAGGTCGATTCTGGGCTTGCCGTAAAAGCCGTGGATAAAGGCTTCCGACACCAGATAGCAGAGGTTCTCGTACCCCGTTCGGTTTTCGCACAGCAGTACCAGATGGTAGGGGTCATTGTCGATCCCGTGGACCCGGTCGGCCATGCCCCGGCGGGCGACGTAGACCTCGCAGCCGATGATGGGCTTGATCCCGGCGGCTTTGGCGGCTTTATAAAAGTCAATACAGCCGTACATCACGCCGTGGTCGGTGATGGCAATGGCGGTCTGCCCCAGCTCCTTGACCCGATCCATGATGCCGTCAATGCGGCATGCGCCGTCCAGTAAGCTGTACTCTGTGTGGACATGCAAATGTACAAAGCTCATGCCTTCACCTCTTCCGCCAGCTCCAGCAACCGCCGCATCCGGCTGCCCATGGCGGGCTTCGTAATGGGCGGCTCCATCATCCCCGCCAGCTCGGACAATGACGCGGAGGGGTTTTCCTCCCTCGCAATCGCCGCCCGTCTGAGCTTTTCGGGCAGTTTATCCATTGCGCCCGTCTCTCTTATGATCCGAATTGCCGCAAGCTGCTCCTGCGCGGCCTCCACCACCTTGGAGGTGTTGGCGTCGTCGCAGTTGCAGCGACGGTTGACTTTGTTGTTCAGTTCCTTTTCCAGCCGGGCTTCCATAATGCCCATGGCCGCCACCGGTGCGCCAAGGAACGTGAGAAAATCGGAGATCAGCTCGCTGTGCTTCAGGTACAGCACCTGTCCCCCGCTTCGGCTGGCCATCTTTGGGGAAAAGCCCATGACCTCCCGCATCAGCGAATCCGTCTCCCGGGCAACGCTCTGGTGGGTGGTCGCCAGTTCCATATGATAGCCCTTCTCCGGGTCGGTGACGCTTCCCCCGGCGAGGAACGCCCCCCGGAGGAACGACGCCTTGCAGCAGTCCTCCTCCACCACCGGCAGGTTCACATGAAGCGCCAGCGTGTCCTGCGCGTCAAAGCCGAAGGCTTCCATGATCGTCTCGATTTTATCGCTGTCCCATATCTGGAACACCAGTTTTCCCGGCGATGCAAGGCTGGGGTAGCTGTCAAAGGACAGATCAAACGCTTTTTTGAACAACTTCGGCAGAATATAGGCAAAATCCCGGCTTTCGGTGATGATTTTAATACCGTCAGCGGAGAAATTGTTGGCAAACAGCAGAATGCCGAAGCACTCCGCCAGAGCGCAGCAATGTTTCTGGGGCAAAATCCGGCAGACCTCCGCCTTGGCGGCAGAGGAAAAAGAGCTTGCCATGGGGAGACCACCCTTCTAATGATTCTTTCGTATCTTTACCAGATACGAACCTCCGGCTCCAACCGGATGCCGCTTTTCTGATAGACCTGCTCGGACACCTGGGACAGCAGAGCTTTCACATCCGCCGCCGTCGCGCCGCCCAGATTGACGGCAAACCCGGCGTGCTTCGCGGAGATCGCCGCGCCGCCTACCTGATAGCCCTTCAATCCCGCTTCTTCGATCAGTGCCGCGGCATAACCGTCCGTCGGGCGTTTGAATGCAGAACCGGCCGAAGGAACGTCCAACGGCTGAGAAGCAGTGCGGCGGGCAATCAGCTCCTTCATTTTTGCCCAGATTTCTTCCGAGTTTCCCCTTTTCAGGGCAAAAACCGCGCTGACCACGATTCCCGTCCGGTTTTCCAGCGCACTGTGACGATAGGAGAAGGCCATCTCGGCGTTGGACAGACGGGAAAGATTGCCGTCCAAATCCATGACCTCAACACTTTCGCAGATCTGGCAAATCTCGCCGCCATAGGCCCCGGCGTTCATATACACGCCGCCGCCGACGGTTCCCGGTATGCCGTGGGCGAATTCCATGCCGGTGAGACCCATGTTCGCAGCGTTCACCGCCGCCCGTGCCATGGTCACGCCCGCCATCACCCGGATGTGGGTCTCATCCAGCCGCTCCATGCCGCCAAGGCAATCCTTCAGGCAGACCACCAGCCCCCGGACACCCTCATCCGGCGCCAGCACGTTGGTTCCCGCGCCCAGAATGGCGCATTTGCAGTTCAGCTTGGCGCAGGCTTTCAGGATATCCGCCAGTTCGATTTTGGTTTTGGGAAACGCCATTACCTCGGCGTCTCCGCCGATGCGAAAGGAGGTATGCTTTGCCAGAGCTTCTTCAAACCGAAGCTCCACATCGGGCAGTAAAGCGGAGAGTTTCCGCTGGAATTCAGTCAACTCAGTCATAAACGCCTCCGGGTGTAAACTATAGTACAGTATAGCATATTCCCCGGCGGTTTGCAATTATGACAAACATGAAATTTATGTAACAAATGCCCCGCAGAAAGAAATTGCGGGAAAGCACCGCTTTCCCGCAATTCTTCCATTACAACTTAGTCCTGAATCGGCACCGTCTCGGGGATCTCGCCCTCGCCCTCGGTGATCGCCCGCATGTAGGCCACGTTCTTGTCCTTATCGTACAGCATGACACTGTGGATTTGACCGTCTCCGTAGATGTCCACCATATCTCCCCACGAGTAGCCTCTGGCACGCACCGGGCATGTGCCGCTGGATTTGATTTCCAGACCGGACAGCATGGGCAGCATCTTCATGAGCAGATCCGTGATCTGGGAATTGGTCATGCTCACGGACACCAGCGGCAGAACCTCATTGGCCAGATTCTGCACGTCGGAAAGGCTCATCTTCTTGACCTTGGCCAGCAGCGCCTCCATGAACTGACGCTGACGGGCGGTACGCTTGATGTCGCTTTCGCCGTCACCCTCCGCCTTCCGCATACGGACGTAAGCAAGGGCGGTAGAGCCGTCCAGCCAGTTTTTGCCTTCCTTCACCTCGTAGTAATAGCGGTCATGGAAGTCGTTGAGATAGTTGGCTTCCGCCGCAGTCAGCTCAACATTAATACCGTCCAGCAGATTGATTGCCTTGATAAATGCGTCAAAGTCGATCTCCACATCGTAGTCAACTTCAATGCCGAAGTTTGAATACAGCGTCTGATTCATCAGGCCCATGGCATCCGCCGTGCTGTTGGTGCAGATGTAGCCGTTGTGGTAGATGCTGGTAAGCTTGATCTTGCCGCCGCTGTGCTTCTTTCCGTTGGTATCCGTATAGTTGGGATACTGAACCAGCGTATCCCGGAGCAGTGAGGTCAGCGTCACGGTTTTTTCGTATGTATTCACCGTACACAAGATCATGGTATCGGCAAACCGCTCAGCCTCTCCCTCACGGGCAGCCTGACCAACCAGAAGAATATTGATATAGTCCGCGCTGGAAGCAACATGCGGCTCGGTAGCAGCCGTTGTCTCTACCGTGGCGGCTGTCGCTTCCGTGGCAGCTGTCGTCTCCACCGGCTCCGTCGTCGGTTCGGTTCGGCTGATGGTCGGCACCTGCACCTGATTCATTTTATTGAGCATGGAGTTGTAATACACCACACCTGCAACTACCAGCGCAGCAATTAAAACTACAATAACCAGAACCACGATCAGAACGGTCTTCTTCCAGCCGCCCGTACTTTGGTTCTGTGGCTTTTTTCTTTCATAGCGTCCGCTCATGTTGTTCCTCCTGAGGGATAGTAGTCGAAGATACACTAGGGAACATTATACCATGATGCCGCCGAGATTACAAGTCTGTTTTTCATTTTTAGCCTTTTCTTAAAAATGGAAAGATGGGCAGCCAAAGGCTGCCCATCCGGTTGCTTGACTTATTTCTCCACGATTTCCAGCAGTTCCATAGGGCATGCTTTGACGCAGATGCCGCAGGCAATGCACTTGGAGGCAGGGCTGCCTTCCTCGAACACGATCACGTGCATGGGGCAGGCTTCGGCGCACTTGCCGCAGCTGACGCACTTCTTCTTATTGATCATGTACACGCCGGTCTTGGGGTTCTGGGTGATGGCTTCGTGCTCACAGGTACGCATACACTTGCCGCACTGAATGCAGGTATTGGGCTTGGCGCCGGCACCCTTGGCCACGATGCGGACACAGCTCTTCTCCTCGTCAAATTCCTTATAGAACGCCTCGGAACAGGCGGCAACGCATTGCAGACATGCCATGCACTCCACATTTTTCTTAGCAGCGAGCTTCTTCATAGCGCAGAACTCTCCTTCATTTTTTGATTCTCATTCATTATACATGTCTATGCAAGAAAAAGCAACAAAAAATTTCAGAAAATCCGATTTTGCGAGTTATCATACGCTAACTCGTAAAAGAAAATAAAGAAAACGTCCACTTCGCAGGAAACGGAAGAAAAAGTGTTTGCTCTTATAAAGTTGCAGAAAACTGGGTATTATTACCAGCGTAAACCCCGGCATACGGGAAATAATACGTTTGAAGCAAGATTCATTTGGAGGTAAAAACATGAAAAAATATGCCATTCTCGTACTGGTTCTCGTCCTTACCGCGGCGCTGTTCACCGGCTGCGGCTGCACCAACCAGGACCCCAGCAGAAACACTACCGTTCCCACCACGACGCCTACCGCCGCGACCACTGAGACGACCCGGGCTACCACCGCGCCCACCACGATGCCCAGCGTTGAGCCTTCTACCAACGCCACCATCGACAACGGCAACGGCCCTCTGGACGGGATGGACGACATCACGGAAAACACCGCCGCCCGTCAGGGTACAGCTGGTGTCCGATAACACCCCGGGGCAGTTCGCCCCGGTACATATTATCCCATGCGTCTCCGTTTCGCCGTCCGCGCCTGCACCCGCAGACGAAGGACGCGGGTTTTGGGAATCACGGCAGTGCTGTATGGGAAATCCTCGCCCCGGTACTGCTTCATGATCAAATCCAGTGCCCTGCGCTTTTCCTCCGGTTCAGTCACGTCCTCCAGATAGCCCCAGCCGATGACGCTTTCGTAGTTGATGGAACACGCCCCATTTTCCAGAACCAGACCGTGGGTACAGTCCAGCTCAAAGCTGGCGCGGTTGTCCTTTTCTATCAGAGCATACTTCGTCCCCTCCCGCGCACCGTGGATGTACAGGGTCATTCCGTCCGGCTCCATTCCGAAGTTCACGGGGAGAATGTAGGGTACTGTGTCCGTGTTCAGCGCCAGATGCAGCACCTCACCGCGGGTCATCATTTCCGCGATTTCGGCGGGGTCGGTCACTTCCCGGTCAGTTCGACGCATTGCCCTTCCTCCTTAAAGAATCGTTACATATCTCGTCAGATTTTTCTTCATTCTTTCGGCGGCAGCCACGGCCTGCTCCAGAAAATCCCCGCCGTCGGACTGTGCCTGCTTCCATGCGCAGGTGATCGTCTCCCCCGCGCACACCACCGCGCCGTGCCCCAGCCTGTCAAAGGCGTAAGAGCAGTTTTTGGCATTGGCACTGGGGGAATCGTAGCCGTCCACGAGGAAAAACACCCGTGGATACTTGCCGCGAAGACTGCGCAGACTTTCGGCAGAGCTTGCCGCCGTCAGCGCGCCGATTCGGGAATAGCCCAGCTTTCCCACCGCCTCCGGCGCGAACCGGTTTATCAAGTCCACAGCCACCGTATGCACCAGCCGGGAGCCGCAGAGCAAATCCTGCAATTCCGGAGCGGATTTATTTCCGGTGCGCGCTGCCACGAACAAGTCCTTCTTCCCCTCCCGGCAGCCGGGCAGGAAGGGCTTGATGATATCGCTGCCCAAGTATCCGGAAACAACCAACCCGTCACAGGGATAGTCGGTTTCCCCGCCGAAAAACGCTTCCGCCGTTATCTGGGCGGCGGTCGGGCTGAGCAGTTCCGGCGCATCCAGCACAGTGTAATAGCCCATGTTCCGGGCGGTGTTCAGCGTCTGCGCCAGCTCCTGCAAGCCATCGCCGCCCAAAAGGGCAAACGCGCCGAAGCTCAGCCGAACTGCCGGGATGATCCCTTTCAACCCGCCGAGCAAGTCCCGGCAGAATTCACCGTACCCTTTCGCGTCGTGAGCATACCGGGGCGGCAAGTCGGTCAGCGGCAGCATCAGCTCCACCATGGAAGGATTCTTCAGCTTGCGAATCTTTTCTTGTAATATATCAATAGACATAATCCCGCCTCCGGCATGTTTTTTGTTTATTGTATCACAACTTTTTCCATCTGCAAAGATAAAAACCTTCCAGTCCTGATTTTTTTCCTTTGGGGTATACTACCTGTGAAGGGAGGGAGAATTTATGAACGCAAAAGGATGGATGCTTTCCGCCGGTCTTGGCGCTGCTGCGGGTGCAGTAGCGGTTCTGATGATGCCCAGGCAGAATCCCGTGCGGCGCGTTGCGGCAAAAGCTGCCAATAAGGCCGAAGACCTTGCCTGGAAGGTCGAGGACAAAATGAACGAGGTTCTTTGACAAAATGCCCCCGGGAGGCGAATGCCTCCCGGGGCTGGCGTCAGACTGTTTTATCCCGTCTGCTCACCTTGTATAGCTCTATTGCGCAAAAAGCCGTGGCAGTCAGCAATACCGACAGAGTGATCATGTAATCCAGCTGTGGACGATATCCGGAATAGCAAATCAGCTGCCCACCCGTAATCAGGACGGAGGATAGCGCATAGGCCGCTGCTGCGGTCGATAGAGCGGTACATAATCGTTTCCCTCCGGGGGTTTTGATCATCCACGCCACAAGTCCTGTTATGACAGCCAATACGGCTGCCCCGATACAGGCGTACAGCAGCGTTCTGTCCGCAATGGCAAGGGTCTCCCCGGCAAACAGGTTTTCTCCTTTCTCTCCCTCCCAAAGAAGCTCGCCCCGTGTACCGTCAGCGTAGTTGATATACCACATATTTTTGTCACAAGCCCATTGCGTGATCTCAGCGGGATCGGTGCCGGCATCAGCAGCCGACGGCATTTTCCTGCCCTGCTCATCGACTTCCCATATTGTCCCATAATACGTTTCGCGGTTATCCGGGAAGTTATCTCTCCACCCATACTTATAGGATAACCAATCCCAGCGCGTCGTGCTGCAAATCACTCCACGCTGATAGCCCGGGTAGCCAATTCCTGTCCAGCCGCGAACGTAGTCATAGTAGTCAACGGTCAAGGCGTTATCCGCCTGCTGCTCTACGGATACAATGGCGTCCTCAGCGCTCAAATAGACCGGTGCATTCATAAATCCCCACAGCCAGGCGAATATTGACAAAACCGCGAGAACCGCTGTTGCCACCGCAAGCAATCTGCGGGTGCAGATTGCCTTTTCTACCCGTTTCATCCCGGAAACGTCGGTTTCCGGTACTATAATCTCCGCCTTTTGGAGCTTTCCCAATTCCCCGGTACATTCGCCGCACCCGCGCAAATGCTCGTCCACCATGTCCCGGCTGGCCTGGCTGACCATGTTCTCCGCGTATAGCGGCAGCAGGTCGCGGATAATGTCGCAGCTGACCTTCATACATATTCCCCCATTTCATCCCGTATTTTCTGCCTTGCCCGGTGGTAGGTCACACAGGCCCAGTTTGCCGTGCGTCCGAACAGGCTTCCGATGTCACCAAAGGAAAGCTGCCCGAAGACCCGCAGGGAGAAAACCTCCTTATAGGGTTCCGGCAGGTCGTGAAGCACCCGGTGAACAGCCATGGCCTGCTGAGCGTCCATGATCTGTTCCTCCACCGCCTGCTTCGGGTCGCTGATTTCCAGCTCGTCGATAGGCTGGGACGGGCGCTCCTTGCGCAGATGGCTGAGGTAGGCGTTTCTCGCCATGGAGCATAACCAGGTGCGGACGTCGCAGTCGCCCCGAAATTTCGGCAGAGCATTCAACGCCTGAAAGAATACCTGTTCCGTCAGCTCCTCCGCAAGACTTTCGTTATGACTGATCGCCCGCAGGTACAGCTCCACATCCTGAAAATACGCCCGGTATATTTGTTCAAACTCCGTCACGGCCTCACCTCCTACACCCATTAGACGCGGGAATGGGGAAAATCTTACAGCATTCGTGAAAAAATGGGAGGGGATTTTTCCCCTCCCATATGTCAGGTAATGTCCAGCTTGACGGTCTCTCCCTCCACCCGGATGCGGATGGCGGAAATGGGATGCTCAAAGCTGTCAATGATTGCTTCGGAAATCGGGTCTTCCAGTTCCTTCTGGATAGTGCGGCGGAGATTTCTCGCGCCGTAGGTCACGGAATAGGCCTTCTTCACCAGCAGGCGGCGCAGATCGTCGTCCCAGAAAAGGTTCAGGCCGCGGGTAGAAAGGCTCTCTTGCAGCTCCTTGAGCATGATGTCCGCGATACCGAGGAAGTTTTCCTCCGTCAGATGGTTGAAGGTGATAATCTCGTCCACACGGTTGAGAAATTCCGGCCGCAGGAAGCCCTGCAATGCCTTCATGGTCTTTTCCTTCACCTTGTCGCCGTCGCTCCGGCCAAAGCCCATGCCGCCCACACTGCCTTCGGAACCGGCGTTGGAGGTCATGACGATGATGGTGTTCTCAAAGTTCACCACCCTGCCCTGCGCGTCCGTAATGCGTCCGTCGTCCAGCACCTGCAGCAGAATGTTCAGCACATCCGGGTGCGCTTTTTCGATTTCATCGAACAGCACGATGCTGTAAGGGCGGCGGCGGATCTTCTCCGTCAGCTGTCCGGCCTCGTCATAGCCAACATAGCCGGGAGGCGAACCGATGAGCTTGGAGACGGTGTGCTTCTCCATATATTCCGACATGTCCAGGCGAATCAGGCTGTCCACATTGTCAAACAGATCACTCGCCAGCTGCTTGACCAGCTCCGTCTTACCCACGCCGGTGGGGCCGACAAAGATAAAGGACACGGGCCGCTTCTTGGGGGAAATGCCCACCCGGTTGCGGCGGATGGCACGAGACACGGCGTCCACCGCCTCGTCCTGGCCGACGATGTGGGTTTTCAGGCGGTCGCTCAGCCCCTTGATCTGCTCGTACTCCTGCGCCTTGATCTTGGACGCGGGAATTTTCGTCCACAGCTCAATGATCCGCGCCAGATTCTCCATGGTCACGGCGGGCTTGGGCAGCTTTTCCAGTTCCTCGATCTTCGCCGCCAGCTGCATCAGCTTGCTGCGGATCAGCGCCAGGCGCTCATAGTCCTGATTCTCCGTGTTCTCGTTGAGCATCCGCAGTTCCAGCTCGTAGTCGTCCCGCTCCTTTTTCAGCTCGGCAAGCTGGGAAATCTCCTTGCACTGCAGGTTGACGTCGGAACAGGCTTCGTCCAGCAGGTCGATAGCCTTATCCGGCAGGAACCGGTCGGTGATGTAGCGCTCGGAGAGGACGACGCACTGGCGGGCGATTTCCGGGGAAATCTCCACCCCGTGGAATTCGGCGTAGGATTTGGCAATGCCCTGCATGATCTGGCTTGCTTCGGCGATGGTGGGTTCCGCCACGGTGACGGGCTGGAAACGGCGCTCCAGAGCGGCGTCCTTTTCAATATACTTACGGTACTCGGCGAAGGTCGTCGCGCCGATGACCTGAATTTCCCCCCGGGACAGAGCGGGTTTCAGGATGTTGGCGGCGTTCATGCTGCCCTCCGCGTCTCCCGCACCCACCAGATTGTGGACTTCGTCGATGACCAGAATGATGTTGCCGCATTCCTTGATCTCACCGATCAGACTCTTCATGCGGCTTTCAAACTGCCCGCGGAACTGGGTGCCTGCCACAAGCGCGGTAAGGTCAAGCAGGAAAACCTCCTTATCCCGCAGCTTGTAGGGGACATCCCCCGCCGCAATCCGCTGGGCAAGTCCCTCGGCAATGGCGGTTTTGCCCACGCCGGGTTCGCCGATGAGACAGGGGTTGTTCTTCTGGCGGCGGTTGAGGATCTGGATGACCCGTTCCGTCTCCACATCCCGGCCGATGACCTTATCCAGCTTGCCCTCCCGTGCCCGGCCGGTCAAGTCCATGCAATAGCTGTCCAGAAATTTGTGCCGCTTGGACTTTTTCTTTTCCTTCGGCTCTCCTTCTTCCTTTCTGGAAGGACGGGGCTGGGGCGCGGGGGTATTGCTGCCGCCGAAAAGCTGGTTCAGCAGCGGGAACGTGGCGGTCTGGCTGTCGATCTCATCGTCGTCAGAGCTGTCGCTGTCGTCCTTCTGGCCGAACATGCTGCTCATTTCGTCGCTGAGCATATCCAGATCTTCGTCGGAAATGCCCATCTGCTTCACGGCCTGATCGATCTGGGGAATTCCCAGACTCCGGGCACATTTCAGGCAGTAGCCTTCATTCATGGTAACGCCGTTTTCAACCTTGGTAATAAACACAACGGCGATATTTTTCTTACATTTGCTGCACATTTTTGGCTGCATAACGCTCACTCCTTTTCGGTGCAGTATAGCATATTGCGTCTGAAAAAGGTAAAACAAATTATGAACGCATCAGAATTGTGCGATATACTCCGGGAACACCTTTTTCAGAACGATAACCTTTTCGATAATTTTGTCCATCAAAGCATCATAGTTGGAATGGTCATCAAAATTCAGCCCCGGTATTGCGTACTTAATTCTGGACGCCTTCTTATTGTCCAGCCGCACCCACTCCATGGGGAATCCCAGCGCATTTTCAATTTCTTCCTTACGCTCAGCCAGATAATCAAACAGATTTTTATTGTCGGCAATATAAATCTCAACCGTAACTCTGGAAAGCTTGTTGACCAGATTTATGGAAACGCAAGCTTCACTTGTACCAATCGCAACATTGTACCAATGATCGGTGGTCGCATTTCTGATATTGAAGGGCTTGCCCTTCGCCACGACCATCTCGTTGAACCGTGTCCAGAACACCAGACGCTCTGACTGAGATTTGTTGATCTCATTGTTATCGCTGTTTTCTTTGGAATACTTGATAAAACCGTTCGGTTTTTCAATGATTTCAAATTTGGGTGCCGGAAGGGAATCCCCGATACGGTAGGCGTGAAGCTCGATCAGGAAAAAGCCTATGTCATTTCCCGTATTGTTGTTTAGCCATTCGATTGCGCTTCGGTGTTCCTCTCTCGCCTGCGTCACGATCCAGACGATCACCTTGGCGTCCAGCCCGGAAGCGTAAGTAATGATTTTTCCCAGATGGTCGTGATTGGACGCTTCCAGCTGATTTTCAATGATGACCTTTGTTCCCGTTGTTTCATCTTTTGCAACAAGGTCGCAGCGGTAAGCGCCTACAAAGACTTCCTTTTTCACATCCGTCAGGGTAAGCCCAAGAACATCATTGAGCCGTTCTATGCTTTCCGGTCTGGCTAACCAGTTGGAAAAATCGTATTGCTCATGTTTCCACAGATGGCGAACCTCTACCTCTTCCAGCGAACCAAATTCCATAAATTACACTCCTGTTTGACAGAACAACGGTTATCTTGTTCCGTCGCTTCCGACCTCAAATTTTTCGATTCCATCGTCATACCACAGACGGGTCATGTACAGCCCTCCCGCCGGGACTGTCGGGCCGGCGGCGGTGCGGTTGCCGGAGGCCAGAATTTCGCCGATCTCCTCCGGGCGTATCTTTCCCTCGGCGGCGTAGACTACCGTCCCCGCCATGGCCCGCGCCATGTTGTAAAGGAAACCGTTGGCGCAGACCCTGAGGGTGACAAGCTCCCCCTGCCGCTCCACATTGTAATAGTATACAGTGCGGACGGTGGATTTGACATCCGTGCCGACGCTTCTTACGGCGGCAAAATCGTGGGTGCCCACGAACTGGCTGGCCGCCGCCTGCATCACGTTCTCGTCCAAGTGCCGGGGGTAAAACCATGCACGGTTGACATAAAATGGGTCTTTCAACCGGGAATTGTAAATCTGATAGGTGTATTCCTTCCGGGCGCAGGAGCCGATGGCGTTGAAATTCTCGTGAACCTCAAAAGCTTTTGTCACCACGATGTCGCAGGGAAGGTGGGTATTCAGCGCATAGGGCAGCCGCTCCACCGGGATGGTGGAGGACGTGCGGAAATTCGCCACGTACACCCGTGCGTGTACGCCCGCGTCCGTCCGGCCGCAGCCCGTCATATGCACCGGATGCCCCACCACCATGGCGGCGGCCTTCTCCATAGTCTCCGCTACGGTGGGCAGATTTTTCTGCACCTGCCAGCCATGATATTCAATATCATATCTCGGCGTAAAGAGGGAGAATCGTCTCTGAATCCGACCGATTGTCCGTCCGCCGATCTCGACTTCGAACACCGGAAGCAGATGAAATATCTCCTGATGGATCACGCCTACTTCCTGATCATACATATCATAGATATGCATATGATGACCGATATTGAAGAATTCCGTCTTCACAAAATATTTTGGATTGCCATATTCATCGTAGATATCATACGTATCCGTCCACGCAAATACGCGCTGCTTTATCATTAACCGCATAGGTTATCTCCTTATAATACAAGGTCCTTCATCGAATGCAGCCCAATTGCCAGTGTCGATGTGTTGTGCATCAACGCCGAGGTTGTCGGCTGGATCACGCCTGCAACACCAAGTACGATCAGTCCGGTATTAAATCCAACGATCGTTCTGTAATTTCTTCGGATTCGTCTTGTCAGTGCGGTACTGATCTTCCGCAATGTGATCAGTTCATTCAAGTTATCTGCTCCAACGGTAATGTCCGCGATCTCCCGTGCAATCTCTGCACCATCACTGATTGCAATACCGATATCCGCTGCCGAAAGTGCCGGTGAATCATT
>ERZ772812.553-NODE-553-length-32833-cov-14.389926_pt1 | contig 32833 bp, 25 predicted proteins | sample MGYA00511343_ERZ772812 | MGnify/ENA primary metagenome ERZ772812 (study PRJEB29015, sample SAMEA2737706) | human gut metagenome | biome: human gut; feature: human-associated habitat; material: faeces | place: China | collected 2012 ...
CGGAAACGGTCAGCTTCGCCGGTTTGACCTTGACGGTCACAGTTCCGGTCGCGGTTGCGTATTCCTCGTAGCCCGCAGCCGGTGTGAACGTCCATTCGGCCTCATAGCTGTCGCTTGCGTCTGGCTTGACTGTGCCATTTTTCCACGCGAACGTGCCCTTGACCTCTTCTCCGGTGCCGGGGTGTTTCATCGTGCCGGTGGCCGTAAGCTTACTTTCGTTCAGCGTCTGACCGTAGGTGATCTCCGATGCGCTGACGGTGACGCCCGATGCATTGAGGGGGATCCTTGCGCTAATGACGACCTTGATGGTAAACTCGAACTTCTGATAGTTCGTGGTCACAACCGGGACGGTTATCGTGCCGATTTGTGTGTTAACATCTGAGGTGTGCGCAGACACAGTGGGCAGAGTCAGAATGCCTTCCTTTGACACGGACATACCGTTGTTGCTGTCGAGGTAGGTGCTATCCGTAAAATGATAATCACACCCTTGATACTGGATATCGCCATACTCGCAGCCCTCAGACAGCTTCGGCAGGAGCTTGGCCAGATCGATCGTGTAGGTCTTTGCCAGATCGTTGAAAACAAGCTGCGTGATCTCACCCGGTGAGGTCACAGTGGCTTGATTGATCTTGAAGGCCTTATCCTCCAGTTCCGCGCCGTTCAGCGTAAAGTCCTTTTGGGTCTTGCCGTCCTCAAAGACATAGCCCTCATTCTTCAACCGGATGGTAAAGGAGATGGTCTTTTCCTCTTGGCTTGCATCGGCGGAATCATAGCGGGCGTTGAGCACCTCATAATCTGTACCCTTAGCCAACCGAAGCGTAGCACCAGTATAATAGCTGTCCGCGCTCTTAAATGTGATTTTCGCATTTGCAGGCAGATCTGTCGTTCCGTCGTATGTCTTAATAATGTCTCCCACCGAAGCCGCCACTTTGAGCGGTCGGACATTCCATTGGGCAGACTTGCTTCCGGTATAATCGCCGTTGTCTGTTGCCTTGATGGTCAGCGTACAGGGCCCTACATCGTAGGTGCTATCGCCGCTGGAAATGGTGTAATCCTTGTCCTTTTCCAGCTTTTGGCCTTTGTATGTCACGACAAACGTCGGCACACCGGTTGCGATCACATAGTTAAAGGCCGCTTCATTGCCATTGGGGAATGTGATCTCGGCATTGCTTAAGTTCGGCTTGGTGACGGTCAGCTTTTTGTGGCTGCTCGTCACCGAATAGCCGTCCTTGGTGGCGGTGAAATAAATATCGTAGGTTCCGATTGTGTTTGCGTCGAGGTCTACGACATAGTACCATGTGGTGCCAATCTTTTGATATTCAGCTTTCTTCTGGATGTATGTGGGCACGTTGTTTCCAACGATCTCCCCGGTGTAGATGTATACATTCGCGCCATTCGTATTGCAGCTGGCGCAGAGCTGGACGGTCGTGCCGCGCTCCACCTTCGGCGAGCTGCCGGTCAGGTTCTTGCCATCGACCTTCAGATTCAGGGTCTTGGTGGTGATGGGCAGTCTATTGATGATAACATTGTTCAACTGCGAGACTTTGACATCATCCTGGGCATACCACTTGTGGGTGCCGTCCGCGTTGAGCACCTTGTATCCAAGTGCTGTGCCATTCAGAATCGTTTTCCACGTCGCGCCCTCTGCCAACGTCAATTCGCCGATCACGGCAGGATATTTCGACCCGGCGAGTTCCGCACCATCGCAAGCAACGACCTTATCAATGCTGGCTGTGGTCGTGTTTTTCGTGTTGCTCAAGGTGGTGGTGATAAAGTCGCCCTTGGTGCCCTTGACCGTCACTGTGCCCTTGATGGAGTGGCCGTACAGGTCAAGTGCCGTGTCCTGCGTGCCGTTGATGGTATAATCGCCGGTCACGTCGGTCAGCAGCTTGAATTCTGCGCCGCCGTCTCTGTCTGCATCAATGGCCGTTTGTAAATTTGCAAATCTCCGCTGCTGGCGGTTGCCCTCGCCATTGTTCAAGGCTGCTTCAGCCACCGCAGGCGCGTTGCAGTATGGACAGGTAGTGGCGCTTTCGCCAAAGCCTTCCGCGCCGCCGTGGTCGCAGACCTTCTGGCAGACGGTGCATTTGCCGTTTTCCCACTTGTGCTCGCACGGGCGCACGGTCACTTCGTCTGCCGTTTCGGTGGCGCTGCTCAGGTCGATCGGGGCATTATCCTTCCAGAACAGGCTCTCGCCGTCCAGATAGTCGGAAAGATGCTTGCCGCTATCCTCTGTTTTGATGCTGTAGTCGTTAGTGCCCTTCTGGAACGTACCGCTTTTCAGTACGGCGTTGCCATCTGTTTTTAACAGCACACCGCCGGTGTACGTGCCGCCGTCAAACTCCACCGTGCCCTGAAGCACCGCTTGTACGACCGGAAGGCCATTTCCGCTCGTGGCAGTCACATTCTTCAGCGTCAGTCTGGGTGAGTCACTGGTGTGCCTGCCGTTCACAAAGATCGTGTAGGAGGTGCAGCTGCTGCCGTCCAACGTGCCGTTTTGGAGCGTAACATGGCCTTTCCCATCCGTCATATACACCAGATATTGGGCGTTTGCTTTTAGTGCATTGTTTCCCAGATCGATGGTAAAGTCCTTGTCGATCTCCTCCAGCTGCACCACGCCGCTGCCCAGATCCAGCGATTTCAGCAGCGTGATGGTCTCGCCGCTCCGGACCGCCTCAATGGCCTCCCGCAGGGAAGAATACCGCTCATCACCGATCTCTGCCACCGCTTCCGCTGGCTGCTCCGCGGCTTCCTGGACCGTCACGGTGTAGTTGAAGCCGCCATAGGTGCGCACCTGTTCCCCAGCTTCATTCACATAGACGCAGCCCTCGGCCAGCAGCTCCATGCAGTCGCGGCTGCTGAACCCGCTGCTGTCCAGCTGGTGGAAAATGCTGTATCCAGTGCTGCCATCCCACATTTGATAGGGGTGGAACGTACCGCCCTTGAGCACCGCCGTCACAGTGCTATCCAAATACAGACCCTGATAGTTGCCGCTCACGATGGTGGCAGTCAGGCCGCTTCCGCCCAAATACACAGCTTCTTGACTACTCTTATCCGGAACCTTCGCGGTTATATTTTCCAGCCGCAGCTCCCCATCTGACATCCATACATAAATTGCTTGTGTGTAGGTCTGGCCGGGCTCTATCGTACCGTTTTTCAGCGTCACACTTCCGGATTCGACCTCGACCGACAGGATCGACGTAATCCCAGAAGCTGCGGTGCTGTACAGCTTGTGGTTGTTCAGATCGAAGGTGATGTTGCCGCGGTCGATTTTCAAGCTGCCGCCCACATCCACATCGGTCAGCAGGGTCAGGGTGTCGCCATCCTGCAACGCCGTGATGGCGTCAATCAACGTGGTGTAGTTGGTAATCTTGCCGCTGCTCGTCGTCACCGAAGCAACGTCGTTACTGACCGTAAGTTCCACGATGTCCGAGATACCTTCGTTGTAATTCTTGGTCGCGGCGGTCTTGGCGTAGACATAGTAGGTGTTATTGCCTTCCTCGTCGAGCTTGTCGATCACGGTGTTCTCGTCGATCTTGGGGATCGCTTCGCTGCCCTCATACTCCGAATCCCCAGCTATTGTTTTGTACTGTGTATAGTAGTACGTCACCGCAGCGTCTTCCTTCACGCCGCTGACGGACAGAAGCGGAAGGAGCTTTTCGCCCACCGCACAAGTCGCCCTGGAAAGAGATACGGTCAGATCGGGATAGGCCTTGTTGATGAAGCCACCGATCGTAAACGTTTCTTCGTCCGCCTTGAGCTTGTACTTTGCCGCGGCATCACCGATCAGCTCGATTTCCACAGTGACGGTATGATTACCCGCGTCCGCAGAATCAAACGTTTTCTTGGCAGTAAAGCCCGTTCCTTCTTTGAGTATGATGTTATTTGTGCCGTCTGTAAACGTCAAGTCGATTGGAATCGTGCCGCCGTCCGTCGTGCCGTCATAGCTGCGCTGAATTAAAGAGGGCTTGCCTACGCACCAAATCTCCGTCCGCGTGTCCTCTCCGGGAATATATGTGCCGCCGCCCCCTTCTGTCGGGCTTCCGGGGGGTACATAGATCCCACCGCCCTCGCCGGTGGAGCCACCGGGTGGTACAAGGACTCCACCGCCCTCGCCACCGGTCTCACCGCCGCCGATGACACCGCCCGATATGCTCACGTCCTCTCCCTCGGCAAAAGCCGCTGTGGGCAGAAGCGTCAGGCAAAGCACGAGCACCATAAATAAGCTCAATACTCGTTTTTTCATAAGATCCTCCTTTAGGATATACATATAGGGTTTCTATCCAGCCCGTTCAAGCACAGGCACAGCTTTTATAGGTCATCCGGAATGAGCCGCAGCTTTTTCGCGGCAGTCTTCGCCTCGCTGCGGCGGCTGACGTTCAGTTTCGTCAGAATATGCCGGACGTGGGTCTTGACGGTGGGGAGCTTGATGTTCAGGATCGCACCGATCTCGGCGTTGCTCCTGTCAGCGCAGATCAGGCGCAGAACCTGCATTTCCGCTGCCGTCAGTTCCTCGCCATGGGGTAAAGGCGGCTGCAAAAACGCCGGATAACAGGATGCCTGCATCCGCACCGCACCCATGAGCCGACTGCCCCATTTGCTGTCTTTGTCCCACGAAAGCGTCTCCAGCAACGGCAGTGCCGCATTGCCATACATGCTGATGGTTCGGATGAAGGAAAACTCCTTTGCTGCGTCCAGCGCCGCCAGCAAATGCTCTTGCCACACCTTGTCATCCTGCCGGTACAGGGCGATGGCATATAGCATATCCAGATGGATGCCGTCGATGTGCCGGCGGCAGACCTGACAATAGGTTCGCAGCGGCGCAAGCGTCAGCAGCGCGGCGTCCGGCCTGCCGTTCGTAAGCTCCGCCATGGCCTGCGTCAGATACTGATAACGCTTCATGACATTCAGCCGCTGGGGGTCTCTTGGTGCCTTTTCCCGGTACCAGCTCTCCGCTGTGTCCAGATCTCCGGTCTGCAAAGCAAGACGGCAAAGCATCGCGTCGATGTTGGGGAGGAAACGCTTCTGCCCCTGCTTTTCAAAGCGCGTGCGCAAAAGCTCCAGCGTATGCCGCGCGTCGTCCGCGCGGCCGGATGCAAACTGACTGCGGCTTAAAAGTCCCACAGCGGCAAACTCAATGTCCGGCGTACCGTTTTGTTGGATCTCATGGATGCGCCCCATCATCGAGAGCATCCGGGCAGAAATGTCCTCGCCCTTCTCAAATTTGCTTTCCGCAATCGCGGTGTCTGCCAGGCAAAAGCCGTCCTTTCCCAGGACTGCCTCCACGGGGACACGCAGCGTCTGATAAAGCAGATCATCCTTTTTGCTCCATGCGGAAAAGTCCTTGCCGCCGTTCATGATGCTGGGCAAAGCACTGGTGACGGAAAACGGCGGGAGCGACACTTCTTTGTTGGTGATCAACCGGAAAGCTGCCGGGATCGTGTCCGTCAGACTCTCCACGCCCCGTTGGGGCAGGGAGATGTCCAGCCACGCAAGGCGGCTGCGCGCCTGCTTCCCGGCGGCATCCTGCTTCCCGCACTGTTCGGAGAATTTCCGCAGCTCCTGATACCAGCGTTCAGAACTCTTGTAGTCTGCCGCCAGCGCACAGAGCATACTCATGCTCTGCATCAAAGACGGCGAGGCAAGGATCTCGTCCTCCGGCAGCGCGCGGTAGTATTGCGCCATCTCTGCGTAATGCCCCATGCCGGGGTGCATCTCCGCGTTGCGGATCAGAATCTCGGAGACCTTGGAGTGATCGCCGCCTTTTGTGTAGCAGTCCAGCGCGTGGGCGTAGTCCTCTTTCAGTTCGTAATACAGACCTCCGCGGATGAAGATCGCGTTCCACTTTTCCGGCGCATATTCCCGCTCCATCGCCCAGAGAAGGAATGTGCGGAACTGCGGCCAGAAATGGAAGTGCTGTACATCATCGTCACAGCGCAGCATGGAGGTGTGGCTCAGCAGCCATTCCAGCAGCTCCCCGGCGTGCGGGTCGCCGCTGACCACCCGCGCCAGTTCCGGATCAAAACGCTCGAAGGGCGCAAGCTCCAGCAAAAACCGCTGCACAGGCAGATCGAAGCGCTTGTAAACATGCTCCTGAAAATATGTAAACACCTGCCGGCGTGCCTGCGCCGCGATCTCAGCGCCGAATGGTTTTCCGCCGGACATACACTGTGCGACGGTCACAAGCCCCAACGGGTAACCGGCGGATTCCTTCAAAATGGCGCCGATCTCATTGTCTGTTACAGCAACTTCATGGGCGTCAAAGAGCTTTCGGATATCGTCACGGTCGAAGAGCAGATCGTCTGCGTACAGCACGGTCATCAGTCCCGTGTATTGAAAGGCTGCCAGGCAGCCGGGCGGCGTTCCGCGCGAAAGCAGCACAAAGCGGCGTTCCGGGCTGCTGCGGATCAGCTCGCAAAGTGCCTGTGGCCCAGTTTCCTCCTGCATGAGCTGAAGATCGTCGATCAGCAGGACATCCCAGTCCTGCGCTGGCGATGAGATTGCGCAGTCCGGCTCTCCCGCATTTTGCCGCAGTACCTTCCGCCCGCGCAGCAGTGCATCCGCCAGTACGGTCTTTCCAAAGCCGCAGGGTGCGCTGAAAAAAAGGACTCTGCCGTGCTCCATAAAGCTGTCAAACCGTTTCTGAACGGAGGGCTTTATGATGATATTTTCGGTCATTTCTTCCCTCCCTTTGATACAGATTGAGATTGTCCCGTAGGGTTCCCCTACGGGACAAGGGGGCACGCCCCCTTGTCATAAACCTTTCGACACTTATCTCAACTTATATTATACGCGGCCGTTCCGAAATGTAAATCATCCCAAAGGATGAGACACGCTGCATAGCAAACGGTTGTGCAGGCCAGCATTTCGTGAGGTGAAAAAGAAATCGCACAGCATCAAGCCAAAAGCGCTGTGCGATTCGGTGTTTACTTATAGAGTCTTGTCACTTCTTACTATGTCACATGAGAATCAAAATTAAAGCTGCGGCGCAATGCGGCCTGCCCATGTTCTGTGTGATATTCTTCTTCAACGCGCACAGCGCAATTATATTTCGACAATAGTATAGCATAGAAACGAGTTGAATAAAACGGGAGAAAGAAAATATGTTGTATCTTTTCTTTGAACGCACACTATTTTTGCAATGATTTTCTGAAAACTGGCCAAAACGCCTTGTTCAGATTGTAGTATGGGTAGAGGGGAAATACGGGGGTACGAAGTAGTCAGCAAGCACAGCAAGTGTAGCCACACTTGCGGATTTTCCCTCTTTTTCAGGTCACTTGCCCGAAAAGAGAAAATTGCTTGTTGGGGTGCGGGTCTCCGGTGGAGACCTCAAAGCGTGAAACGCTTTGAAGCACCGACCGAGCCGGCAGGCGAGACATCCCAAACCCCTATGAGAAACGGAGGTATCCGCTATGGCGAACAGGAAACGGCCCATCGTTCTTCGCTGCCCGGTGACAGCGGAGGAACGGGCTTTGATTGAACAGAAGATGGCTCAGCTCCCCACCCAGCGGATCGGCGCCTACCTCCGCAAGATGGCGATTGACGGGTATATCATCTATACGGCCACCGCAGATATCAAGGCATTTACCAAAGAGCTTTCCGCCATCGGCCGGAACATCAATCAGATTGCCAAGCGGATCAACGCCGGAGGCCCTGCGTATCAGGCTGACATGGACGAGATACGGGAAAGGCTGGACGAGATATGGCAGTTACAAAGATACATCCTATCAAGCGGGCGCTGAAAGCAGCCATTGACTATATCTGCAACCCGGAAAAGACGGACGGAAAGCTGCTTGTATCCTCCTATGGCTGTGCCGCCGAAACTGCGGATATCGAATTTGCCTGGACCCGCCGCCATGCCATCGACAAGGGAACAAACCTGGGCCGCCACCTGATCCAAGCCTTTCAGCCTAGGGAGGTCACGCCGGAACAGGCCTATGAAATCGGCATGGAGCTTGCAAAAGAAATCCTGGGCGGCAAGTATGAATTTGTACTTACCACTCACATAGACAAAGATCATGTTCATAACCACCTGATTTTCAATGCGGTCAGCTTTGCGGATCACAGGCACTACCATTCCAACAAGCAGAGCTACCACTATATCCGCCGCACTTCGGACCGGCTTTGTAAAGAACACGGTCTGTCCGTCATCATCCCCGGACAGGAGAAGGGCAAGAGCTATATTGAACATCAGACCACGCAGAACGGCACCTGCTATAAGGCAAAGCTGAAAGCTGCCATCGACCGACTCCTGCCGGGCTGTTCCGACATGGAAGAACTGCTCCGCCGCCTGCAGAGGGAGGGCTATGAGATCAAGCGGGGCAAATATATCTCCGCCAGAGCGCCGGATCAGGAACGGTTCACTCGTCTGAAAACTCTGGGTGTGGACTAGACCGAAGAAGCCCTTGCCGCCCGGATTGCCGGATGCGCCAGACCTTCCCACCAGCCGAAACAGCGGAACGGAAAGATCAACCTGCTCATTGATATCCAGAACAACATCAAGGCACAGCAGAGCGCAGGCTATCGCCGCTGGGCGACCATCGAAAATCTGAAACGCATTGCAGATACCTCCAACTTTTTGACAGAGCATGGTATCAGCAGCTATGAGGAATTATCGGATCGGTGCGAAGCGGCGTCTGTATCCGCCGCTCAACTCAAAGCAGACCTTCGGGATACCGGGGCAAAGATCGACGAACTGGCCTTGAAGATGAAGCACGTCGGCACCTATCGCCAGCTCAAACCGATCTATGACCGCTATAAGGTGTCCAGAGATAAGGAAAAGTTTCTGCGAGGACATGAGAGCGAGATCATCCTTTTTGAAGCCGCCGCCAGGGAGTGCAAGCGGCTGGGTGCGGTTCCGCTGCCTGCCACGGAGCGGATGCAGGCTGAAATGGACGAACTCAACGCAAGGAAGGCCGCTCTGAAAGCTGAATTACAGAAGGCCCAGCGGGAAGAACAGGACTATGCTGCCATACGTCGGAATGTGGAGGATTTTCTTTCCCCGCCGCAGCCGGAGCAGGAGCATAGAAAGAATATGGAATTGGAATGCCCCGCACGGAGCGGAACACATATATAAAATTATGGAGGTATCTTCCCCCACAGCGATATTCTGCACCAGCACCGCATAGATGCCGACGCAGACCATAATAAGAAATGCCTGAAAGCCCAGCGCCAGCAGGGACTTCAAGTAATTCTGCCCCGTATGGCCCCATTCCCGGTTGACCATCGTGGCAAACGGGATCGGCCCCACGGATATCCGGTGTCTCCTTTCTCTTGATTTGAAAAGTGTTGATTTTAGCGCAAAAAGCTCCTGTCCTGCCTCCCATGTGCTTCCCATGGGAAAACACCCGCGCCGCCTTTTAAGCGGCGCTCTGAGAGGAAAAAACAGCGGCTTTCGCACCCTAATTGCTACATTTTTCGGGGGGGTATAGGAAAAGGACGCTGATTTTTTGTATCAGCGCCCTTCTGAGCTGTGCTATATTCAGCTTTTCCCGTTACATATTCGCTCGTCTGCTGTCGCAAACCATTGATTTTACTGATTTTTTGTGGGTATCGTTATCCCACCCTGATATTGGATCGCCCTGGATAGTTTGGGCTTGTTGTTCTGCTTTTTCTATTATTGAAAGACCGTCTTTAATTAACAGCGGTACCTTCTCCAACTCGGCGGCAAGTAGCTTCGTTTTCTTGCCGGAATTGGAAAATGATTGCACACTGATCATGTCTGCATAAATCTCTGTGCTGATAATCGTATCAGGACCGAGTTCCTTGCGCAATCGCATCGAGGTTGCTTTTGAGACTTTTATCCGAATCAATCCGAGCTTTTTCCACATTGCAAGGAAGACATCCTTGGAAAACACATACAACTGCTCAACAAAGCTCTGATTCGGTGAAAAGTTAGGCGCATAAAGCACATAACTCACACCGGGGAGGATCTCCAAGACCCCATTGATACGCTTGCCTAACGACGGGCACCCGCTCTTTACAGTAATAATGATTGACTTCCCGCTTGGCAGGGTTACGGCGATAGTTCCTTTAATGGCGCTTACCAATACCGTCCAATTTGGTTTCTGTTTATGGAGAAACTGTGCTACCGAGTTAAGAGCTGCTTTGGAATTCGCGCCTGAGTCTTTGCTTTTAGTTGCTTGCGGTCTGGACGCCGTAGACGCTGACATAATACTCCCGACAGAACGGAGTGCATTCAAATAATTTGTTTCTAACTCTAAGGAACCTCTGATTTAATCCGCACTACCAAAGAGGATCCGGCTATGGTATAATAACATCATCAAAACGATGGTGGTGCAGGCAATGAAGCAGGAAACATTTACAGACATCGAGTATAGCTGCCGCAAGAAGAAAAAGAAGCGGGAAGAGTTTCTGGAGATTATGGACGAAATCATTCCCTGGGACGAGTGGGTCGGTGTGATCGAACCTTATTACCCCAAGGGAAAGCGCGGCCGTCCGCCCATGGGGATCGAAAAGATGCTGCGGATGTATCTGCTACAGATCTGGTTCAACCTGTCCGATCCGGCTACCGAGGATGCCATCTATGACAGCTATGCCATGCGGAAATTCACGGGCATTGACTTCATGACGGAAGCAGTGCCGGACGAAACGACCCTGTGCAAGTTCCGCCATCTTCTGGAAGAAAACGGCCTGAACAAGCTGTTTTTTGACGCGATCAACCGGGTAATGGTGCAAACCGGGCACATGATGAAGGGCGGCACCATCGTGGATGCAACGATCATCAGCGCCCCCAGCTCCACCAAAAACGCGGAGAAGAAGCGCGACCCGGAAATGCACCAGACGAAAAAGGGTAATGAGTGGAAATTCGGGATGAAATGCCACATCGGTGTGGATGCAGGCAGCGGGCTTGTGCATACCATGACGGTCACGGCGGCAAATGCCCACGATATTACACAGGCCGCTGCATTGATTCGCGAAGACGATGAAGTGGTGTATGGGGATGCCGGGTATCTCGGAATCCAAAAGCGTCCCGAAATAGCCTGTGACGAGCATTTATCCAGCATAGATTACCGCATGAACCGCCGCCCCGGAAAGCTGCCTCATGTATCTGACAACGCAATTGACTGGGAACGATATATTGAGAACCGCAAATCCTCAGTGCGCTGTAAGGTGGAACACGCGTTTCGAATTATTAAGTGTCAGTTCGGTTATAAAAAGACGGCGTATCGCGGCTTGAAGAAAAACGAGAATCGCCTGTACGCAATGTTCGCCTGCGCCAATCTATACGTCCTCGCGATTGCCGGGCGAAAACTCTCTGCAACCTGATATAGGGGCAGTCTGCCCTTTTTCGGGAAACAGAGCAAAAAAGGAACGCTATAGTGGCTATTTTGCACCAAAATTGCCTTAACGAAGCCCCAAAGCGGCTAATAGCCCGAAAGGGGACAGAATTAACCCGATTTATTCAGAGGTTCCCTAGCTCAATTTCAGATTTTGGAATGGGTTCGCCGGCCGTTTCGGGGACAAGGCGATCATCAAAAGCGGGATATTCGTTGGCGATATGAAGGAGTTTCAAACTATAACCAACTTCATAATGCAGCGCCTTCAATATTTCCAGTGCATCTTGTACCATTCCGACACCTTGATGCGAGGCTCGGTTCCCGATCATTCTGACCATGTGAGCGGAATCAAACCATGAGCTTTCCGGAATTTGACCGCTAAAACTCAGTTCTGTCAACATTTCATATGCGGATTTGCTGTAAATATCTAGATTGCTAATAAGCGTTGCGTAGACCAATTTTACGGTGAATTCTCCCGCGCGGCGTGCTGAGGAAATCGAAACCGCCGGAAAGCTTTTCGCAAAAAGCTCTGCCTCACGGCAAGCCTCATATAGACCTTTGGGAAGTTCCAAGTCCTTTAAATAAGAAAAATTCATGAGAGCCTCCATCACTGTCGCTTAACCAAATGTATGCTATTCTAAAATACTCTGTAACGATTCTTTGCTTCGTAAGTATACGTTAAACAATTCTGTTTTGATTATATTATACCATTTCTAAGTTTCAGGCACAAATTTAAAAATGTACATTTGATATTGCAGTAGAAAAGTACCGTATTCAAATGATGAATACGGTACTTTTTGTATTGTGCTGCAAATTTGCTATTGAATTTTACAGCAGAATGGGATATACTATGCAGGAAGGGAGCTGATCGATATGCCGAACATTAAACCTATTTCTGACCTGCGGAATTACAGCGAGGTGCTGCACGATGTGGCCGTGGGCGCTCCTGTCTTTTTGACGAAGAACGGGCGCGGACGGTATGCCATCGTGGATATACAGGATTACGAGAAAGCGCAGGCGACCATCCGTCTGATGAATGCGCTTGCCAAAGGCCGTCAGTCCGGCGAAACGGAAGGCTGGCTGACACCGGACGATATGAGGGCGCACTTCCGCGCAAGAGCGAATGAAGAATAAAATTCACTATTCGCCCGCCGCCCGCAGCGATTTGGATGATATTTGGGACTATATCGTATCTGAGCTTCAAAACCGTTCCGCAGCGGAGCGCGTGATTGGCCGCATTTTGGACTCGGTCGATCGGCTGCAAAGCTTCGCGGAGCTGGGAACACCATTATCCTCTATTGCAGATGTTGGTACAGACTATCGCTTCCTTGTCAGCGGAAATTATATGGTGTTTTATCGTGCGCAAGGCAGCGATGTCTACATCGACCGTGTTCTCTACGGCCGCAGCGATTACATAAGCGTACTGTTCAAAGACCTGCCGTGCGAAGAAGCAGCCGAATAAGATGAAAAACGGCAAGTTTCTTCAGAAACCTGCCGTTTTTTAGCCAGCGTAGCGAGATTTGGCGGAGGGCAGGGAAGGGACTGCATCAATCTCTGTTATCCTTGCCTGAGCAGTTCTGCGCCTCCGGGTCGCCAATATTTACACTTCTATAGCACGGAAACGAATACCTAGTTTCTTGCAATATGTCTCTACAGTACCTCCTGCTGGAGCATAAACAGTTGGCGCATCGTCCCAATCAAAAATATGCATATGTGTAGAAATTTTCGGGTTCCCGCGGAAAACAACAGTTTTCAGTTCCGATGAAAAAGCTCCTCCCTTAACCTGCAAAACGGATGCCGGAATATCCAGCGTAGAAACAGGCATCCAGCTAAATGCCTTCATTCCGATCTCCTTTAATTTCTGAGAAAAACGAATAGCTTCCAATTTGGAATGCGAACCCATTACAAATGCTTCTGTTTTCAAGGCTTTTACGGTGTCCGGCATGTAAACTTTCTTAATAAATGCCTTCTCATAGAATAGCCTTGAGCCTAATTCTATAACTGTTTGTCCATCAATCATTTCCGGTATATAAACGACGTCATCGTTTCCGATATACTCTGTAAGTTGAAGTTTGCCTCGCTTTATCACCTGATATTTCCAGTCTTCTGGTTTAGCCAATGCTGCAATATACGGGTCACATTCATCCATGACTGGTGGTGCTGCAACCGGTTCTTCTTGCTCCAATGCGCAAGAGATTACCTTTACGTCGCCTTTCTTTCGCGCATATGTCCGGATTTTACTCCAATTGCCAGTCAACGCTTCTGCGAGGGATTCATGTGCAGAATTTTGCGCCCACTGTTTTGCACTGAGATGGATAATAGTTGTTTCTGTTTCCGTTCGCTTTTCGTAGGCGTAGTTCGAATTATCCTCTCCATTATCGAGAATATGGATATTAGCAATCTCGATTTCGGCCCCAAGTGTCTTTTCGTCGTAAAAAGAACCCCCGTTGGTTTCCATTTCTTGCTCTACCGCTTTTCTTTTGCCTTCATATTCATAATAGAGATCAGCAAACTCCTTTTCAGGATCGCGCATCAATTCCAAAAACCACTGACCAATGCTGCCGCCATTTGGAACATCTAAATTGAGGCAGTCTTCGCTATACCAAAAACCTTCTTTTCCAAAGCGGTTGGTCACAGAGAGTCTATCTCGCTTATCCATGATCACCTTAAGCGGTAGACCGGTCATCACACAAGCTAATTTGTTGTTTTTTACATTAAAATAAAGTAATGTTGTGTTTCCCATAGTGCATTTTCCTTTCTGTTTCTTTATAATTTTCTGCGTTGTTTATAACGATGACAAAATAACACTCATCCGCATATCGCCTCTTTGAACTATATGCAGGCAATCCGATGAGCCCAAACGAATCTGTGAAACTTCGAAACCGTGCCGATTCTCTTCTCAATATAGACCTGTCTTAATCATAATGCATATGGCATCCGTTACCCGGACAGTTGAAATGGGTACTAACTGTATATGCAGGCATATCAGGACAAGCCTACCGTAATATGTGGAGTGGCTTCTTCAATACCCGCCAGTTTGTTCGCTTGGTCAAACATATAGCTTTCTATTTCATATATTCAATATAGCATATTTTTCGTAGGAGTTCAAGGAAATAAACATAAATTGATATGATTCTAAGAATCTTTGCATATAGTTTTTCGGGTTGTGGAGTTATATGGCTTAAAGGATATCCCTGTAATTCGACGCTCACTCAGATGTTTGACGATTACGGCGGAGCAGAAAACCGTAATCCCTACAAAACGCACGAATCCCCGCCGCAGGATTGCTGCGCAGCGGGGTTCACTTATATGCTAGAGTAGCCGCAAAGCCTGATCCCATACGATTTCGCGCATAGAAAAGCCCACCGTAATTCGATCAAAATTACGGTGGGCTTGGCGGAGTGAGAGAGATTTGAACTCTCGCGCGCTTTTTAGACGCCTACTCCCTTAGCAGGGGAGCCCCTTCGGCCACTTGGGTACTTCCGCAGGTCGGTTGAGCCGATATGAAGGAAAGAAAATGGCGGAGAGAGTGGGATTCGAACCCACGGCACATTGCTGTGTCACTGGTTTTCAAGACCAGCTCCTTAAACCGCTCGGACATCTCTCCGAATACTGGCTCCAAAGCCGGATATTATCTTATCATATCGGCCGTCGTTTGTCAATCGCTTTTCGCCGGAATTTGAAATCCGGCTGAGAAATCCACTTGATACCGCTTGACAGAGGTGCTATACTTAACTACGGTAAAAAATAAAACAGAAGGTGTTTTTGTATGACAAAAATTGATATTTACTCCGGTTTTCTCGGCGCGGGCAAAACGACGCTCATCAAGAAGATGATCCGGGAAGCCTACCACGGCCAGAAGCTCGTCCTGATCGAGAACGAGTTCGGCGAGATCGGCATTGACGGAGGCTTCCTGCAGGAGGCCGGCATCAATATCACCGAGATGAACTCCGGCTGCATCTGCTGCTCGCTCGTGGGCGATTTCGGAAGAGCACTCAAGAAGGTCATCGCCGAGTACGCGCCCGATCGCATCTTAATCGAGCCGTCAGGTGTCGGCAAGCTCTCGGACGTGATTGGCGCGGTGCGCAAGGTCACAACCGACGATGTGACGCTCGGAAGCTTCGTGACCGTGGCCGACGCGACGAAGTGCAAGATGTATATGAAGAACTTCGGCGAATTCTACAATAACCAGATCGAAACCGCCAACACGATCATTCTCTCGCGCACGCAGAATGTTTCGGAGCAGAAGCTCGACGAGTGCGTCAAGCTCATCCGCGACCACAACCCCAACGCCGTGCTCGTCACGACCCCATGGGACCAGCTGACCGGCGAGCAGCTGATGGCCGCCATGGAGCAGAAGACCTCCATTGCGATGGAGCTCGAGGAACTCGAAAAGGAGGCGCACGAGCACCATCATCATGATCACGACGATGACGACGAGTGCGACGATCCGAACTGCTCCTGCCACCACCATCACGACGATGAGGACGAGGATGAGCATGAGCACCATCATCACCATCACGACGACGAGGATGAGGACGAGCACGAGCATCATCACCATCATCATCACCATCACCATGGCCACGACGCGGATGAGGTCTTCGTCAGCTGGGGCATGGAGACGCACAAGAAGTTCACGACCGAGCAGATCGAGGGCATCCTGAAGCAGCTGGAGAACGCCGCGGAATACGGTATGGTGCTGCGCGCAAAGGGCTATGTTGCCTCGCAGGACGCGGAGCGCTGGATCCACTTCGACTATGTGCCCGGCGAGAGCGATATCCGCGAGGGCGGCGCAATGATCACCGGCCGCGTCTGCGTCATCGGCTCGAAGCTCAACGAAAGCGCTATCGCTTCGCTCTTCGGAGAATAAGGAGGCCCTATGCCCAATACCATTCCGATGTACGTCTTCACGGGCTTTCTGGAGTCCGGAAAGACGAAGTTCATTCAGGAGACGCTGGAGGATGAGCGCTTCAACGCGGGCGAAAAGACGCTGCTGCTGGTCTTCGAGGAGGGCGAGGAGGAATACGACATTTCCACCTACCCCTCCCAGAACGTCTACATTGAGACGATGGATTACGAAGGCCTGAGCGAGGAAAAGCTGGAGAATCTTCGCAAAAAGCACCATGCCGAGCGCGTGATCGTCGAGCTCAACGGGATGCACCTGGCGGCGGACTTCTATCTGAAAACGCCCGACACCTGGCAGATCGCGCAGGAGGTCATGTTCGCGGACGCGAACACGTTTTTGTCCTACAATCAGAACATGCGCCAGCTGACGGTCGATAAGCTCGCGGGCGCGGAGCTCGTGGTCTTTAACCGCATGGCGCCCGGGACCGACGTGATGGAGTATCACAAAATCGCAAGAGCTGTCAACCGACGCATCAACATTCTCTATGAGTACACCGACGGCACGACAAAGCAGGACGATATCGAAGACCCGCTGCCGTTTGATATCAATGCGCCGGTCGTGAAGATCGAAGACGAGGACTACGCGCTCTTTTACCGCGATATTACCGAGGAGCCCGACAAGTATAAGGGCAAGACCGTCGAGTTCAAGGGGCAGGTCGCAAGGCTCCGCAAGGAAAAAGAGGGCATGTTCGCCCCCGGCCGGTTCGTCATGACCTGCTGCGAAGCGGACATCACCTTCATGGGGCTTCCCTGCCGCTTTGTGGGAGCCGAAGGGCTCAAGGCAAGATCGTGGGTCACGGTCAAAGCAGAGGTCGAGGTGCGCTACCACAGCCTTTACCGTGGCGTGGGTCCGATCCTCAACGCGATTTCCATCAGCCCCGCCGTACCCGCCGAGCAACAGGTGGCGACATTCTAAAAAACTGGCAAAAAGCTGACGCTTTCTTGCCAGAAAAGATGCACCTCGACTGCGCGCATAATTTTTGCCCCGTTGGGGCAAAAATTCCACACTTGCGAGGTGATAGGTATGTTTCCGGTCGGCGAAGCCGCCGGATAACATGGATTTTCAATTTATTTCGCGCCTGCGGGCGCGAAACTCTACGAGGTTTATGGATACGTAAAAAGCCAAAGGCAGTTTGCCTTTGGCTTTTTTGTTAAAATAGGGTGATCTGGCTCGTTTCTGGTAAATCGCCGAACGCACCGGCGGCTTTGAGGTTCTCAATGTGCGTTTTCGACACCTTCGGGCAGGCAAGGGAAAACTCCTCAATAGACAAAAATTCCTTTCCTTCGCGGCCCTCCATGATGTCCCATGCCGCCGTTTCGCCGAGACCCGAGACGGAGACGAAGGGCGGAAGGAGCTTTCCGTCTTCGATCACGAATCTTGTTGCGTGCGAGCGGTAGAGGTCGATGGGCGCGAACGAAAAGCCGCGCAGATAAAATTCGTAGCAGACCTCAAGCGTCGTAAACAGATCGTCGTCCTTCGCCGTTGCGTCCTCCGCCTCGTCAATTTCCTGGAGCTTCTGCTTGACAAGGTCAATGCCGTGTGTCATCATCGCCGCGTCGAAGCCGCCCTTTTGGCTCCTGCGGTAAAAGTACGCTGCATAGAACGCTAGCGGCTCATGGACCTTGAACCATGCGATGCGGAAGGCCATCATGACATAGGCTGTTGCGTGTGCTTTCGGGAAGAGGTATTTGATCTTTTTACACGAACCGATGTACCACTCCGGAACGCCCGCGGCCTTCATTTCGTCCTCCGCGCCCTCGGGAAGCCCGCGCCCCTTTCGGACGGCCTCCATGATCTTGAACGAGCGCTTTTCGGGCATACCGCATTTGATTAAGTACAGCATGATATCGTCGCGGCAGCCGATGGCGTCGTTGACGGAGGCGGTCTTGGACAAAATCAGATCGCGCGCGTTGCCGAGCCAAACGTCCGTACCATGCGAGAAGCCGGAGAGGCGAATTAACGTATCGAATTTTGTCGGCTGCGTCTCCTGGAGCATGCCGCGCGTGAAGCCCGTGCCGAACTCGGGGATCGCGCACGAGCCGACGGGGCCTAAGATGGGGTCGTTTTCAAAGCCGAGGACCTTGCTGGACGTGAAAATCGACATTGTATCCTTATCGTCCAGCGGGATTTTCTGCGCGTCCACACCCGTGAGGTCTTCGAGCATGCGGATCATCGTCGGGTCATCGTGGCCCAGCATGTCGAGCTTTAAAAGGTTCTCCTCCATCGAGTGGTATTCAAAATGCGTCGTGATCCACTCGGAATCTTTATCGTCAGCCGGGTGCTGCACGGGGCAGAAGTCCCAGATCTCGTTCTCCTGCGGGATAACGACGAGGCCGCCCGGGTGCTGACCGGTCGTGCGCTTTACATCGACGCAGCCGGACGCGAGCCGGTTTTCCTCGGCCTTGCTGACGGTCATCTCGCGCTCGGAGAGATACTTTTTGACGTAGCCGTAGGCTGTTTTTTCCGCGACCGTGCCGATGGTTCCGGCGCGGAAGACATGGTCGGAGCCGAACATCTCGACGCAGTAGGCGTGCGCGCGCGCCTGATACTCGCCGGAGAAGTTGAGGTCGATATCGGGGACCTTGTCGCCGCCGAAGCCGAGGAACGTTTCAAACGGGATGTTGAAGCCGTCTTTATCTAACTGCGTGCCGCATTTGGGACACACTGCGTCCGGTAAATCCGCGCCGCAGGCGCAGTCGTCCGGGACCTCGAAGGTCGTGAACTGGCACTTGGGACATCTGTAATGCGGCGGGAAGGAGTTGACCTCTGTAATGCCGGACATGAACGCGACGATCGACGAGCCGACCGAGCCTCGGGAGCCGACCAGGTACCCATGCTCGAGCGAGTTCTGCACCAGCTTCTGCGCCGACATGTAGATCACGTCATAGTGGCACGAGATGATGTCGTGCATCTCCGTATCCACGCGCTTTTGAATGAGCTCGGGCGGATTTTCGCCGTAGAGCCGGTGGAGCTTTCCGTAAACGAGGGCCTTGAGGTCCTCGACGGAGTTTTCAATCTTCGGCGCAAAGAGGTTGTGAGGAACCGGGCGAACAGTCTCGCACCAGTCGGCGATCATGTTTGTGTTCTTGACGACGACCTCGTAGGCCTTTTCCGCGCCTAAGTACGAGAATTCTTCCAGCATCTCGTCGGTCGTTTTGAAGTAGATGGGAAGCGGCTTGTCCGCGTCGGGCATCTGCTTGGTAGCAAGCAGGATGTGCCGGTAAATTTCGTCCTCGGGGTCGAGGAAGTGCACGTCGCCGGTTGCGACCACGGGCTTTCCGAGCTCGTCGCCCAGCTTTACAATCGTGCGGTTGAAGCTTCGAAGCTCCTCCTCATCTTCGGCCATGCCCTTCTCCAGCATGAAGCGGTTGTTGCAGATGGGCTGAATCTCTAAGTAATCGTAAAATTCTGCGATGCGCTTGAGCTCGGCCCAGCTCTTGTGATTGATAACGGCCTGGAACAGCTCGCCCGCCTCGCAGGCAGAGCCGATGATGAGCCCCTCGCGCCACCTGAGAAGCTCCGACTTCGGCATGATCGGCACGCGCTTGAAATACTTGAGGTTGCCATAGGAGATGAGCCGGTAGAGATTGCGAAGACCGATGGAGTTTTTGGCGAGCACGATGATGTGTTTTGCACGCCTGTCAAAAATCCGGCCGCCCGCGCGAAGCTCCGCCATTCTGGGATTCACGGCGCTGAGCGTATGCACGCCCTGTTCGTCAAGCATTTTCCAGAAGCGCATCATGAGATAGCCGCAGGTGATGGCGTCGTCGGAGGCTCTGTGGTGGTTGAATTCCGGCAGACTCAAAGCGTCGGCCACGATGTTCAGCTTGTATTTTCCCAAGTCCGGCATCAGGTTCTGCGCCAGAATGAGCGTATCGACATAGGTCGGCTGGAAGGGAATATTCAAACGCTCACATGCGGCCGTTACAAAGCCGATGTCAAAGTCCGCGTTGTGGGCGCAAAGAGGCCGGTCTCCCACGAAGCCCAGAAATTTCGGAAGAATTTCCTCAACCGTGGGCGCACCCTCCAGCATCTGGTCGGTAATGCCTGTGAGCTCGATGATCTTGGGAAGAAGCTTTCTGCCAGGCGAGACGAAGGTCTGGAAGGTATCAAGCACCTGATCGCGCTTCATAATCGCCGCGCCGATCTCGATGATCGTGTCGTGCTGAGAAGATAAACCCGTTGTCTCGAGGTCAAAGGCGACATACTCGTCGTCGAAGCTTGCGTCCAGACTCCCGTGAACGGCGATGCGGTCATCCACGTCGTTGACGTAGTAGCCCTCGCAGCCGTAGAGGATCTTGATATTTTTGGCCGAGTGCATCGCATTCGGGAACGACTGCGCGCCGCCGTGGTCGGTAATGGCGATGGCCTTGTGCCCCCAGCTCTCGGCGCGCTTGATCACGTTGCGGTCGGCGCCTGCCTTCGGAAAAACGGAGGTCAGAGCGTCCATGGAGGACATGTTGGTATGAAGGTGCAGCTCCACGCGCTTTTCGGGAGCTGTGTCCATCCGCACGGGCGCTTGCAGCTTCACAATGGCGTTCGGCTGCATGACCATCTCGTTATCGTACCGGTCGAAGGTCATTTTACCCTGAATTTTTACCCACATACCGGGAGAGATGCCGCTTAAAATCGGCTTTGCCTTGTCGTTCTCCATGAACTGGTTGATGCGCACGGAGCTGGTGTAGTCCGTCACGTCGAAGCTCACGACCCATGCGTTGCGCTTTTTGAGCTCCTTGTGATTGACGGCGAAGACCTTGCCCGCAACGACCACGCGGTACATATCCAGATTCAAATCCTTCATCTTCACGACCTCGCCGCCGAACGGTCGGCCGAAGATCATGTCTCCGGATGGCGCTTGCGAGGAAGAAGCCGAGGCCGGTTTCTTTGCCGCTTCTTTGACCTGCACGGCGGGAGCCTGCGCCATGGTCTCGCGGCGGATTCTGGCCGTCTCATCAAAAAGCGCCCGGCCTTCAAGCGCGCTGTGCGCCGTGATTTCAATCTCAGGGGAGGTGCCAAAGCGAGATTTGAGGAAATTCTGCGCCTTGGGAATGTGCGGTTCCAGATCTGCCTTGCCGTTTGCGGGCAGGTGGATGGTGAGCTTGTTATTTTCGAGCTCATATTTTGCCCCCGCAAGACTTCCAGCAGCAGGGGAGTAGGCCTTGATAAAGACCTGCGCAAGATCGCGAAAGTCCATGTTCGGCAAAAGCGCCTCGGGAAAGCGCAGATTCAGCTCCACGCGCCGCAGGCCATACTGCGCCCGCAGGCCGTCTGTCAACGTGGCTTCATCCTTCTGCGTGAGATACGTTTCGCTGAACAGCCAGAGCGTGAGCGTGCGTTCCTCGCGCGAAAGCTCGGCGTGCTCAATGACGAGCGCGTCCAGCTTTCCGGAAAGCGATTGCCCCGGTATGAAGTTGCAGAATAAATGGTCAAACGGAAGGTTCTGCATGGTGGTTCCTCAAATATGTAGTATATCCTAAAGAGAGACGTAGGGGTCGATGCCCACATCGACCCGGCGTTACAAACCGATTTAACGGGAATCTCCGGCGAATTCGTAACTTCCCTTGGGGCGATGTGGGCATCGCCCCCTACGCGTTGATTGCAGGAATCCCGGAAAGATATGACGTGTATGAAATGCAGTTACAGCGTATCGATGTAGGAAAGAAGCGCGGGCAGCAACTCGTCGTAGGGAAGCTTTTGAAGCATCTGGCCCTTGGCAAAGAGCATGCCGACGCCGTCGCCGCCCGCAATGCCGACGTCCGCCTCGCGCGCCTCGCCGGGACCGTTCACAACGCAGCCCATGACCGCGACGGTGATGGGCTTTTTGCAGGGTTTGAGCGCCTCTTCCACACGGTTCGCAAGTCCGATGAGGTCGATTCTCGTCCGGCCGCAGGTTGGGCAGGCGACAATGTTGACCCCGTCATGGCGAAGCCCGGCGGCTTTGAGGATGTCGCGCGCGGCATAGACCTCACGCACGGGATCTGCCGTCAGGGACACGCGAATCGTGTCGCCGATTCCCTGACAGAGTAACCCTCCGATGCCAATGGCGGACTTGATAACGCCCATGTGCTCCGTTCCGGTCTCGGTCACGCCGACGTGCAGAGGGTAATCCGACTGCGCGGAAAAGAGCTGATAGGCCTTCATCATAAGAGGCACCGAGCTCGATTTCATCGACACGCAGATATCGTCAAAGCCGAATTTTTCGAGTAACCGGATGTGAGAAAACGCGCTTTCCACCAGAGCCTCCGGCGTTGGATGGCCGTACTTTTCAAGAAGGTCTTTCTCCAAACTGCCGCCGTTCACGCCGATGCGGATCGGAATATGGTGCGCCTTGCAGCAGTCGGCGACGGCCTTGACCCGTTCCTCGCCCCCGATGTTTCCGGGGTTGATGCGGATTTTGGAAGCGCCGTTTTCCGCTGCCTTGATGGCGAGCCGGTAGTCAAAGTGAATGTCGGCAACGAGCGGCAGGGGAGAAACGTCGCAGATTTTGCGGAAAGCTTCCGCGGACTCCATATCCGGAACAGCCAGCCGCGCGATTTCGCAGCCTGCCGCGGCCAGCTCTCGGATCTGGCATAAAGAGCCCTCTACGTCGGTCGTTTTCGTGTTCAGCATCGACTGGATGGAAACCGGCACGCCGCCTCCAATTTTGACCTTGCCGACGGTAATTTGTTTTGTCATTTGTATCACACCTCTATGTGAATAGCTTCCAGATGTCCTTGAAGGTTACAAACGCCATGAAGCCCAGCAGCAGCACCATACCGGCGGCGTGGACATAGGCCTCGTATTTGGCGGGAATTTTCTTTTTCGTAATGGCGGTAAAAAGGGAATTGACAAGCAGCAGAAAAATGCGTCCGCCGTCGAGCGCGGGAAGCGGCAGCATGTTCATGACGGCTAAATTGATCGCGATAAACGCGCCGAGATAGGCGATATTCTGAAGGCCGTCGCGCACGGTGGCCGACTGATTGCCGACCTCGGAAATCGTCGAGACAATGCCGACAGGGCCCGACATATCGCTCACCGACACGAGCCCGGACACCAAATCCTCAAGGCTCATCCAGACCAGCCGCGCGAAATCCATCGCCGTGTACCAGCTGTATTTGAGGCAATTGGAAAATCCACCCGGAACGGTTCCAAAATACAGCCCGTATTTATACTCCTGCTGGCCGTCGACCATATAAAGCTGCGGCTTCATCTCAAACTCATGGAGCTCGACCAGCTCGCCGTTTCGCTTCACGACGACATCGTATACGCCCGTCTTGTTCCGGGAAAGCAGCATCCCCACGTCCGAGTAGAGATAGACGCGCCGGCCGTCGATCTTGTAGAGCTCATCGCCCGCCTGCAGGCCGTCGGAGGACTCCAACGGGCAGCCCTCAAAAAAGTCCGTGACGATGGGAGCCGAGTAGCCAGATGCTCCGGTGTAGAGAAGGACGATCACAAGAAAGCCCGCGACGAAGTTCATAAACGACCCGGCAGCTAAGATGATCAGCCGCCGCCACCAGCTTTTCTGCGGGAACGCTCTCGGATTGTCCGACTCTTCGTCCTCTCCCTCCATTGCGCAGAAGCCGCCAATCGGAATGGCGCGCAGGGAATAGGTCGTTTCGCCCTTTTTCTTCTGCCAAAGCACGGGCCCCATGCAGATGGCAAATTCGTTGACCTGTACGTCAAGCAGCTTCGCCGAGAGAAAGTGCCCCAGCTCATGGATGAAGATCAGAAAGCCAAACATCAAAATTGCGAGTAAAATATACATAGCATCACCTGATGATAAAAAATGCGAAATTACCGGGAAAAACGGCTCCAGACAAGCTCACGCGCGGCCTTGTCGGCATTTAGAATATCGCGCAGCTTGGGATTTTCCACAGACGGCAGCTCCAGCGCGCGGGCAACGAGCTCGGAAATGTCATAAAAGCCGATTATGTCCTGTAAGTAGAGCGCAACCGCCTCTTCGTTTGCCGCGTTCATGGCTGCGCAGACCGTGCCGCCGCGTTTTGCCGCCTCTTTGGCAAGGCGGAAGCAGTCGAAGTTCCCTTCGTCAATTTCCGCGAACGTCAAGGGCGGGCAGGACAGAAGGTCGAGCGCAGGCGCGGGCGTTTGCTTCCGCTCGGGATACGTCATGGCAAGCGAGATGGGAATGCGCATATCGGGCGCGCCGAGCTGCGCCATAACAGCACCGTCGGTGAACTCGACCATCGAGTGGACGATCGACTGCCGGTGCACGACTGCCGTGACCTTCTCGAGCGGCAGATCATAAAGCCGCATGGCCTCGATGATCTCGAGCCCCTTATTCATAAGCGTCGCGCAGTCGATGGTGATTTTTGCACCCATTTTCCAGTTCGGGTGGCGCAGTGCGTCGGCCTTTTTCTTTTCGGCGAGCTCCGCGCGGGAAAGGCCATAGAAGGGCCCTCCGGAACAGGTCAGAATCAGGCGCTTAATCTGCGTTTTGCCGCGATTTCCCATCAGACACTGGAAAATTGCCGAGTGCTCAGAGTCGACGGGGATGATCTCCGCGCCGTATGTTTTCGCCTGCTCCATCACAAGCTCGCCCGCACAAACCAAAGTTTCCTTGTTGGCAAGCGCGATGCGTTTTCCTTCCCGGATGGCAGCGAGCGTAGGCTTGAGGCCGACCATGCCGGAGACTGCCGTGACGACGGTATCGGCCTCCGGGAGGCTGGCCGCCGTGATGAGCCCCTCGAGCCCCAGCACGACTGTTATATTCATATCCGAAAGACGCGCCTTTAATTCCTTGTAAGCCGCTTCGTCCATCATTGCGGCAAGCTTCGGGCGGTATTTGCGGCACTGCGCCTCAAGCCGGTCCACGTCCCGGTTCGCCGTCAGAGCCGCCACGCGCAGACCGAGCTTATCGACCACGTCCAGCGTCTGCCGGCCGATGGAGCCCGTCGAGCCTAAAACAGAAATACAGTTGCTCATACAATCGCCTCCGCAAGGAACATCATGGCGTACACGACCGGGGCGATAAAAAGCGTCGAGTCGAACCGGTCGAGCATGCCGCCGTGGGTCAGAAACAGGTGGCTGTAGTCCTTCACGCCGACCTCGCGCTTGATTAAGCTCGTCGTGAGGTCGCCCAGCTGGCCGAAGAGATTCGCGACCACGCCGATGACAGCTAAGTACCAAAGGGGCATGTCAAACGACCATACGGCCTTTTCAATGAGCCCCAGGATCACCATGCCAAGGGCGCTGCCGACGGGGCCGCAGACAAAGCCCGAGATGGTCTTGTTGGGGGAAACGTAGGGAGAGAGCTTCTTGCCGCCAAAGGCCATGCCGCCGAGCATGGAGGCAGAGTCCCCCACGAACGCGACGACAAACGGCATGAGGACCAGAACCTTTCCGGTCTGCCGCAGATACCCGATACAGCTGTACATGACGGGGAACATTACGCCCGCGAGCATGCAGAGCGCCACGTCCGAAAACGGCATCGCGCCCGCTTTGCCGTGCGTCAGAACGGCGATCAGGCAAAGCGCCGTCAGGAGCAAAAACGCCGCGGCCGGCCAGACGATCCCTGGAAGCTCGATGTTCACCACGCACACGAGCGTGCACGCGATGGTAAAGACATAGACGATGGGGCGCGGCTGCTTACAAGCCGTGTGGATGAGCTCATATGAGGCGATGCCGGCTATGAGGCATATGAGGATGGTCGTTGCGACCGGCGGCAGCGCCAGCAAAATGACCAGCAGCGCCGGAACGCCGACGGCGGCCACAAGTAATCTCTGCTTCATTTGACACCTCCAAACCGGCGGTTTCTGCTCTGATAAGACAAAAGCGCCTTCTTGAGCTCCGCTTCGTCAAAGTCCGGCCAGAGCACGTCCGTAAAGTAATATTCCGCGTACGCCGACTGCCAGAGCAGGAAGTTCGATGTGCGGATCTCACCCGAAGGACGGATGATGAGCTCGGGGTCGGGGATACCGGCGGTATCGAGTAACCCGGAGAAAAGGCCCTCCGTCAGCTCCTCCGGCTGCATAGCGCCTTCCATGCACAACGCCGCAAACTTTTTGGCCGCGCGGACAATTTCGTCCCGGCCGCCATAATTGATGCAGACGTTTGCCTGAAAGCCGTCGTAATGCGCGGAAATTTCATCGGTCTTCGCGATGAGCCTGCGCAGCTCCGGGCTGATGCGCGCCTGCTCGCCCAAGATTTTGAGGCGGATCTGGTCGCGCTCCATGGTGTCGATGGCCTCGTGAAGATACGTTTCAAAAAGGCGCATGATGGCCGAGACCTCGTCTTCCGAGCGCTTCCAGTTTTCGGTTGAAAACGCGTAGACGGTGAGATACTCGAGCCCTAAATTTTTGCAGCAGGTCGCGATGCGGCGGAAGGTCTCCGCGCCTGCCTTGTGTCCCGCCGTACGGGGAAGCGCCCGCTTCTGCGCCCAGCGGCCGTTGCCGTCCATGATGATGGCGATATGGCGCGGCATGCGCGCGGGGTCCAGCGCGAGCGATGTTTGTTTTGTGATTGCCATAGCTTACCCTTTCAAAACAAAAGCCGCCGAGCGGCGGCCTTTGCGGATGGTTGCGAATTGGTTTGCGAAACTGCGCACGCTCGCGTAAACGTGTAATCTTACGAAATCGCGCGCTCTCACGAAACTGCGTAGGGGCGGACGACTCTGTCCGCCCTTGGGAAGCTGCGAATTCGCCGAAAATTTTCGCGTTTCGAAAATGCATTTTGCAGGGCGGACAGAGTCGTCCGCCCCTACGAATTTTTCAGTGGTTCCCGGAAATCCTACGGAGATGGATTAAATCTCCATGAGCTCCTTATCCTTCTTGGCGCACATTTCGTCGATTTTCTTGATGTATTTATCGGTGAGATCCTGAATGTCCTTTTCGGCCTTCTTCTGGTCGTCCTCGGTCAGTTCGCCCTTCTTCTGGGCCTTCTTGACGTAGTCGACTGCGTCGCGGCGGATGTTGCGGACGGCGACCTTGGAATCCTCGGCGTATTTGCGGACCTGCTTCGTGAGATCCTTGCGGCGCTCCTCGGTCAGCTGCGGGAAGACAAGGCGGATAACGCGGCCGTCATTCTGCGGGTTGATGCCGAGATCCGAGGTCTGGATGGCCTTTTCGATCGCCTTGAGCAGCGACCCGTCCCACGGCTGGATGACGAGCGTGCGGGGGTCGGGGGAAGAGACGGTGCCGACCTGGTTGATGGGGCTCGGCTGGCCGTAATACTCAACCGTGATGCGGTCGAGCACCTGCGCGTTGGCGCGGCCTGCGCGCACAGCGGCAAAGTCGGACGCGAGAACGTCGAGCGTTTTTTCCATTTTGCGCTGGAATTCCTTGAGATCTGCCATGTTATAGTTCCTCCTTTACAATCGTGCCGATCGGCTCGCCCATCACGACGCGCAGAATATTCTGCGGGTCTTTGAGTGCGAAGACCTGAACGGGAATATGGTTATCCATGGAAAGCGAAGTCGCCGTCGTGTCCATGACGGCCAGATGGCGGGCCAGCACCTCGTCGTAGGTGATGGCGTCGTATTTGACGGCGCTGGGATCCTTGGCGGGGTCGGCGGAGTAAACGCCGTCGATATTCTTTGCCAGCAGGATCGCGTCGGCGTTAATTTCCGCCGCGCGCAGCACCGCGCCGGTGTCCGTTGAGAAGAACGGGTTGCCCGTGCCGCAGCCGAAGATCACGACGCGGCCCTTTTCCAGATGCCGGATGGCCTTGGAGCGGATATAGGGCTCTGCGATCTGGTTCATGGCGATGGCGGTCTGCACGCGCACCTCCACGCCGCGCTGCTCTAAGCAGTCGGCCACGGCCAGCGCGTTGATGACGGTCGCAAGCATGCCCATGTGGTCTGCACGCGTGCGCTCCATCTTGCCGCCGCCGTCTTTGACGCCGCGCCAGAAGTTGCCGCCGCCAACCACGACGCCGACCTGTACGCCTGCTTCGACGCACTGCCGGATCACGTCGCACACTCCGCCGATGACCGCGAAGTCCAGTCCCCGGTGCGCGTCGCCCGCAAGGGCTTCGCCGCTGATCTTGAGTAACACTCGTTTATATTTCGGTTCACGCATAGTCAGTGATCTCTCCTTTTCGATTCGCGTCTATTTTATAATAGATTCGGCGAGTTGAAAAGAGGAAAATGCAAATTTCCCGCATTGTTTTCACTTTTTTCACATTCTGGAAGCCTCCGCGCATTTTTGCATTGCGTTATGGACGGCAATCGGCTATAATGTATAAATTACAGGACATTTCATCCGGGAGGATTTTTACTATGGAAGAAGAAAGAAAGCCGTTGGAGAACCGAAATTTCATCGACGCGTTCATTGAAGAGGACCTTGCCCCCGGCGGGCGGTTCGAGGGAAAGCGCGTGCACACCCGCTTCCCGCCGGAGCCGAACGGGTACTTGCACATCGGCCACTGCAAGGCGCTGACGATCGATTTCGGCACGGCGGAAAAGTTCGGCGGCCTGTGCAACCTGCGCATGGACGACACCAACCCGACGAAGGAGGACACCGAGTACGTCGACGCGATCCAGCAGGACATTCACTGGCTGGGCTTCGACTGGGGCGACCGCTTCTTCTACGGCTCGGATTACTTTGAAAAGGACTACGAGTTTGCCGTCGAACTGATCAAGAAGGGCCTTGCCTACGTCTGCGACCTGACGCCCGAGCAGTTCCGCGAGTTCCGCGGCGATATCGGCAAGCCCGCCGTAAGCCCGTACCGCGACCGCTCCGTCGAGGAAAACCTCGACCTGTTCGAGCGCATGAAAAACGGCGAGTTCCCCGAGGGCAGCCGCACGCTGCGCGCAAAAATCGATCTTGCCTCCGGCAACTTCAATATGCGCGACCCGGTCATTTACCGCATCCGCTATATGCACCATCACCGGCAGGGCGACAAGTGGTGCATCTATCCGATGTATGACTTTGCCCACCCCATTCAGGACGCGCTGGAGGGCATCACGCACTCTCTGTGCTCGCTGGAATTTGAAGCGCACCGCCCGCTCTATGACTGGGTGGTAAACAATGTCTCCGTCCCCGCAAAGCCCCGGCAGATCGAGTTCGCGCGGCTCGGCATCGACCACACCGTCATGTCCAAGCGCAAGCTGCGCCAGCTGGTTGAGCAGAATTACGTCTCCGGCTGGGACGACCCGCGCATGCCGACGCTCTGCGGTCTGAGAAGAAGAGGCTACACCAGCCATTCCATCCGCGATTTCTGTGAGCGCATTGGTGTGGCAAAATCCGCCAACACCGTGGAATACGCACTGCTGGAGCACTGCCTGCGCGAAGATCTCAACGACACGGCAGAGCGCACCATGGCCGTTCTGCGTCCGGTGAAGCTCGTCATCACGAACTATCCGGAGGGCCAGACAGAGACGTTCGAGGTCGAAAACAACCCCGTCCATCCCGAACAGGGCACGCACACCGTCACGTTCTCCCGCGAGGTCTGGATCGAGGCGGACGATTTCCTCCCCGAACCCATCCCCAAGTATAAGCGTCTGTACCCCAACGGCCCGGAGTGCCGTCTGAAGGGCGCGTATCTCATCACCTGCACCGGCTGCAAGCAGGCCGCCGACGGCAGCATCGAGGAAATTTACGCGACGTATGACCCCGATTCCCGCGGCGGCGACCCGGCCGACGGCCGCAAGGTCAAGGGCGCAACCATTCACTGGGTTGACTGCAAGACTGCCGTTGATGCCGAGGTTCGTCTGTACGAAAACCTCTTCTCCGACGCGCAGCCCGACGGCCCGGACAAAAACTTCCTCGACTGTCTGAACCCGGATTCCCTGACGGTTCTGACCGGCTGCAAGGTCGAATCCGCGCTTGTCGAAGAGGCAAAGAAATACGACGCCGAAGGCGAAGGCCGCACAGCGAAGACCGCGCCGGGCTTCCAGTTCATGCGCGTAGGCTATTTCTGCATGGACTCCCGCGACTGCCGCGCAGACCATCTGGTCTTCAACCGCAGCGTCCTGCTCAAGGACAGCTTCAAGCCGGGAAAATAAAAAACCGACCGCGCACCGCATTTTACGGTGCGCGGTCTTTTCGTTTTACTGCAGTTCCTTCTGTCTTGCGACGTGGTCGCAGATGGCTGCAAAGGTCTTTTCGCTCAGGTCATGCTCGACCTTGCAGGCGTCCTCCCGCGCGGTCTTTTCATCGACGCCGATCCGCATAAAAAACTCCGTCAGCGTCTTGTGCCGGGTATAGATCCGGTCCGCGATCTCCATGCCGCTTTCGGTCAGTGTAATCAGCCCGTCGCGATCCATGGTGATAAAGCCGTTCTGTTTTAACTGTTTGGTCGCGTAGGTGACGCTGGGCTTCGTCACGCCGAGATGCTCCGCAACATCGATGGAGCGGACGTATCCGTGCTGCTCCTTCATCATCAGCATGGCTTCCAGGTAATCCTCTGCCGCTCTGTGTACACTCACAGCAAATTGCACCAACCTTTCCTTGAAATTATCTTCTACACTAACACACTTGCCCAAAAAAAGCAAGTAAACATTTTTTTCGCTGAAACCTATTGACAAGCGAGGTTAGACGTGTTAAACTGTGGGCTGGTTAGGGAGGTCTAACCTTTGCTTTTTCCTATTGGTTAGCCTGCCTTAATTGCAATTAAGCAGCTTGAATTACAGACAGACAGGGGGCGCAGGATTTGATGCCGCTTACACTCGCAGCAGCCGGTGAAGAAAACATTATCCGAAAGGTCGGCGGAAACCCGGAGGTCAAAAAGCATCTGGAGGATTTGGGCTTCGTTGCAGGCGATACCGTTACGATCGTTTCCAGCCTGAATGGAAACGTGATTGTAAAAGTCAAGGAATCACGCGTGGCGATCAGTGAAGAGATGGCCCGTAAAATCATGGTTTAAGGAGAGAAGAACATGAAAACGTTGAAGGACGCAAAAATCGGCGATACCGTCAAGGTCGTCAAGCTCCACGGCGAAGGCCCTATCAAGCGCCGGATCATGGACATGGGTATCACCAAGGGCACCGAGGTTTATATCCGCAAGGTTGCACCGCTTGGCGATCCGATGGAGGTCACAGTCCGCGGCTATGAGCTGAGCCTGCGGAAGGCTGACACCGAAATGATCGAAATTGCATAAAGAATCTGGTCAAAAGGAGCAGGAAGATGGAAAAACAGATCAAAATTGCCCTTGCGGGCAACCCGAACAGCGGTAAAACCACGCTGTTCAACGCGCTGACCGGTTCGAACCAGTTCGTCGGCAACTGGCCGGGCGTCACGGTCGAAAAGAAGGAAGGCAAGCTGAAAAAGCACGACGACGTCGTGATCATGGACCTTCCCGGTATTTATTCTCTGTCCCCCTACACGCTCGAAGAGGTCGTCTCCCGTAACTACCTGATCACCGAGCGCCCCGACGCGATTCTGAACATCGTCGACGGCACGAACCTTGAGCGTAACCTCTACCTCACCACACAGCTGACCGAGCTTGGCATCCCGGTCGTCGTGGCGATCAACATGATGGACGTCGTCAAGAAGAACGGAGACCAGATCAACATCAAGGAGCTGTCCCGTCAGCTGGGCTGCCCTGTTCTGGAGATCTCCGCTCTGAAGGGCACAGGCATTATGGAAGCCGCGGAAGCAGCCGTCAAGGCCGCTGCAGGCCCCCACACCGAGCCGCAGCACACCTTCTCCGGCCCGGTCGAGCACGCCATCGCGCACATCGAAGAGGCTGTTCTGCATGACAAGCCCGCTGCGCAGCAGCGCTGGTATGCCATCAAGATCTTCGAGCGTGACGATAAGGTACTCGAACAGCTGAGCATCCCCGCAGACGTCATGAAGCACATCGAGGCGGACATCAAGGCCGCTGAGACGGAGCTGGACGACGATGCAGAGTCCATCATCACCAACGAGCGCTATGTGTACATCGCGCAGGTCATCAAGAGCTGCTACAAGAAAAAGAACGCCGGTAAGCTTTCCAGCTCCGACAAGATCGATAAGATCGTCACCAACCGCTGGCTGGGCCTGCCGATCTTCGCAGTTGTCATGTTCATCGTGTACTGGGTCGCCATGGTCGGCGTCGGCGCACCGGCAACGGACTGGGCGAACGACGGCCTGTTCGGCGACGGCTGGCACCTGCTCGGCATTGGCTCCTCCGCTTATAACGACGCAGCTGACGAATACGCTGCCGCAAGCGACGCGATCAGCGGCTACTATGAGCTTGACACCGAAGCCGAAGACTTCGATGCTGACGCGGCTCTGGCTGAGATGAAGGCCGTGACCGCCGATTCTGAAAGCACGACCATCGAGGTCGAGGACGAAGAAACCCTCGCCCTCAATGATATGACAGTCTATTATGATTCCATCCCCGACGACGCAGACGAAGAGACTACGATCGGCATGACCTATGTTGATGCTGTCAGCTACTTTGAGGAGAACGGTTTTGACGAGCCCGATCCCGCTGACTACGGCGTTTGGGTCCCCGGTGTTCCGGTTCTGATCGGCAATCTGCTCGACGCGGGCAACGTTCCCGAAGACGGCTGGCTGCACGGCCTGATCCTCGACGGCATCGTCGCCGGTGTCGGCGCAGTTCTCGGCTTCGTGCCGCAGATGCTCGTTCTGTTCCTCATGCTGGCCTTCCTCGAAGCGTGCGGCTATATGGCCCGTATCGCCTTCGTTCTGGACCGTATCTTCCGTAAGTTCGGCCTGTCCGGCAAGTCCTTCATCCCGATGCT
>ERZ772812.560-NODE-560-length-32678-cov-88.172884_pt1 | contig 32678 bp, 29 predicted proteins | sample MGYA00511343_ERZ772812 | MGnify/ENA primary metagenome ERZ772812 (study PRJEB29015, sample SAMEA2737706) | human gut metagenome | biome: human gut; feature: human-associated habitat; material: faeces | place: China | collected 2012 ...
TTGCAACGCCGTTTTTCCTATGCATTATTGGAACGAGCCGAGCGTGATTGATAGGTTTATCACCGAATATCCGCAGTATAAATCACGAATAAAAAACACAGAATCAGCGAAAGGAGAAGAAATATGAGCTTTAGAATGATTCATGAAAACTATAATGTTTCAGATTTGGATAGGTCGATTAAGTTTTATGGCGACGCGCTTGATTTGCACGAGGTCAGACGAAAAACGACCGACGATTTTATTATCGTTTATTTGAGCAATGATTCAAGCGATTTTGAGCTTGAGCTCACTTGGCTTAAAGAACATCCGCAGCCGTACGATTTGGGTGAATGTGAGTTTCATTTGGCATTTAAGGCAGATGATTTTGATTCGGCGCATAAAAAGCACGAAGAAATGGGCTGTATCTGCTTCGAAAACCCTGAAATGGGTATCTATTTCATTGAGGACCCGGACGGCTATTGGCTCGAAATTTTGCCGTAACACAGAATAAAAGAAAAAGCGTCGGAGAAAGCAAATCTCCGACGCTTTTTGCGAGTATATGTTCAGGTTTTGGCGGGAAACCCGTTGCCCGATTGCTTTTACAATTCTAAAATCGTATATATGAATTTGCCCATTTCGTCTATCACGTCCTCTGCTTGCGGAAAAACTCCGGTCGCGTTTAAATATCCGTGGCCTAGCCCGTTGTATACGACAAGCTTTGTTTTTACATTTGCGTTTGAAAGCTTATGAGCCCAAGCGACGGCGTCTTTTTTCAGATAGTCAAGCGCGCCTACTGTAATAAATGTCGGAACATTGCCGCTTGCGTCGAAAATGTACGGATTATTGTATTCGTCGGGCGAGAGTATGCCTATCTGCTTAAAATTGCAGTGTGTAAGCATTTGCATTTGTTTTATTACGCCTTTTGAAACGGCCTTTTGTGACGGCTCAAATTTGTAGTCGGAATATCCTTTTTTATAATACTCGTCGGTAAAACCGAACATATTCAAGGTAGGATAAAGCAGAAGCTGCGCTTTGATTTTTCCGGTACCCTTGTATTTGGTAGAGCACGCTTGAGCAATATTTCCTCCGGCACTGTCGCCGCAGACAAAAATTCTATCCTTGTTTATTTTGAATTCGCCACAGTTGCGGCTTATATATTCCAATACGTCAAAGCAATCGCTGTACGGTGCGGGATAGGCGTTTTCGGGCAAAAGTCTGTAATCTATGCCTATTACCTTAACGGCGAATTTATCAACGAGCATTTTTAAGCTTTCGTCATACGGCGCGAGCGTTCCGCCGACAAATGCGCCGCCGTGAATGAAAATCATTGCCGTCCTTGTGCCTTCACATTCCGCATTTTCATATATTCTGATCGGAATATCAAATCCGTCGGAAGCTTTAATGTGCTTGTTTTTGATTGAAACGCCTTTTATATGACAGTTTGCATAAGAAATTCTGTCGCAGCCCTTTCTGAAAAAACCGAGGCTTTTCTCGGTTATTTTTAAATGAATACCTTTTAGAACAAAATCCGGGACAAGCCTTAGTTTCCTTGCCATTCTGCCTATGGGTCCGCCGAGCATGCGCGGATCTATGCCGTATTTTGATACGGCGTCAGGAGCATACTTGGCTGTGTAAGTTAAATTTCCGTCGGCTTCCGCGTAGGCTGTTTTCTTTAATTTGTTCAAGAACTCCTCGCTGTACCATTTTTTATCAAAGCTTTTTTTATTATTATGCATAATACACCTTCTGCCGATGATATGGTATAACTATATCATAATAAGGACAGTTGTCAATAAAACAAGTCAAGTGTATAATTATTAATATATAGATTATGCGAAAGGTTTTTTTATGTCTCATATTATCCCAACTCCGTTATTTGAAAAAACAGATGAAACAAAAAGATTGTTCATAAAATCTTTGTTGCTTGACGAAAGAAATGTCAACGGTTCTGTTAAAGATGATTTTTATGATTTTATACGTAAACTCGAACTGCCGGTCGGGAATGATGTTGTTGTTAGTTTTACGCATGATTTTTCGCTTGAAAATGAAGAATACAGACTTGAAGTAAACGAGAAAATCACAGTGTATTCGAGTGGGGAGGCAGGAAAAGTGTTTGCTCTGCAAACACTCAAGCAACTACTGTTTGAATACGGCCGAACGATTCCGTTTATTGCGATAAAGGATAAGCCTAAGTATAAAATCAGAGGCTTTATGCTTGATGTCGGAAGATATTTCTATCCCGTAGACGAGGTCAAGCTGTTTATTAGAAAAATGTCTCTGCACAAGCTTAATTTTCTGCATTTGCATTTGACGGAGGACCAGGGATGGCGAGTTGAGATTTACAAATATCCGTTGCTGACGCAAATCGGGTCGGTAAGGAAAAAGACGAATTTTAATCATAGGCAACATAAGGGCTATTACACAAAAGCTCAGATTAAAAGTATAGTCAAATATGCACATGATTTCGGTATTTCGGTTATGCCTGAATTTGATATTCCGGGACACAGCAGAAGTGCTCTGGCTTGTTATAATTACCTCGGCTGTTTTGAAAGAAATTTGCCGGTCGCCGACCATTGGGGAGTAAAGCATGATGTTTTGTGTGCAGGGAAAGAAAGCACATATGAATTTGTCGAGGATATAGTGGATGAACTTTGTGAGCTTTTTCCGGATAAGTATTTTCATATAGGCGGCGACGAGGTGTCGAAACACAGGTGGCATCTTTGCCCGCATTGTCAAGCAATGATGAAGAAGCTTGGCTTAAATAACGAGGATGAGCTTCAGTGCTGTTTCATGAACAGAATAAATGATTATTGTGCAGGCAAGAATAAGCAGGCGTTTATGTGGAGTTGGGATTTGAAGGATGATAAGCTGCTTTCCGAAAATTTGGGCTTTACGAAATGCGGAGACATAAACACGGGCGACAGACCGTTTATCGATACAAGTTCAAAAGCATATTATATTGATTTGCCTTACGGGTACATAAGTCTCAAAGATACCGCCAACCATAAATTATACGACGGAAATTGCCTCGGTGCGGAAGCAACGTTATGGACGGAATATGTTCCCGATATGAAAAAAGCGGACAAAATGACTTATCCGAGGCTTGGAGCTATGTGCGAAACCGTTTGGCGCGGAGAAAATTCATATGAGCAGTTTCATAATAAGCTTGATTATTATTACTCATATCTTGATAAAAACAGAATCGGATATTCAAAGCTGCATTTTGCAAATCCGAACAGGGTACTTGGCTTTTTACAGAGGCTTTGGTTTGAAAAACGACAGCTCACATGGGAAGGATTATCAAATATTTTTGACGATTTAAAAGTTGAACATATTGCAAAAAAGAAGCGGTAAAATATAATGTTATACGAATTTAGACGAGTGTGACGCTGATTAAAAAACTGTTCGCTGTATGAGCAGACCGTTACATTTATTAAGCCGGAGGAGCGGCTCGACGAGATAACAGCATATCAAATAGGAAAAGCGTATAAGTATACATGGGGTATAGGAAAGGTATAATATGGGGGTTATAGTGTGGAAGTGAAAAAAATTATATTTGTCTGCCACGGTAACATATGTCGTTCTCCTATGGCAGAATTTATATTTAAAAGTATGGCAAATAATCTCGGTGTGTCGGATAAATTTTCGGTATGTTCGAGAGCAACGAGTGATGAGGAAATATGGAATGGCGTAGGACAACCAATATATCCGAAAGCTAAAGAACAGCTTTTATATCACGGAATAGCAATAGGTGATAAAAAGGCGATTCAGCTAAAAAGAAATGATTATTATGAAGCGGATATGTTTATCGGCATGGACAGCGCCAATATACGTAATATGAAAATACTATTCGGCGGCGATGCGGATTACAAAATACACAAATTGCTTGAGTTTACGGGAAGCAATTCCGACGTTGCCGACCCGTGGTATTCGGGCGACTTTGACAAAGCATACAATGACATTGAAATGGGCTGTAATGCTCTTCTCAATTTCCTCCTCTTTGAAAATTCTTGACTTTGATTACAAAAGTTGCTACAATACAATAGCTCACTCGGAGGGCTGGTTATCGTATGGAAATAACAAGCCGGATAAGGTGCAGGCTGAAATGCCCGTTCCATATCCGGTCTTTTTTAATATTCAAGGAGTAGGTATGGATCTTTTAAAGGATAATGTCGGTAAGCTTTACCGCAAATTTTTTATAGCTTCATTCGGAAGTGCACTGATAGCGTGCATTTACGGACTTGTGGATATGGCTATGGTAGGGCAGTATCACGGACCGGACGGCTCTGCCGCAATGGCGGTAATTGCCCCGATTTGGAATATTATATACAGCTTTGGGCTTTTGTGCGGTATAGGCGGCTCGGTGATTTATGCCGTCGCAAGGGGAGAACGCGATGACGTAAAAGCGGCAAACGGATATTTTACCTCTGCATTTATACTCGGAACTTTATGGGCGTTGATACTTTGGGTCTTGGTGTGGGTCTGCGAGGAACCGCTTCTCAGGCTTTTCGGTGCAAATGACGCACTTATGCCGCTTTGCAAAGAATATATGATAGCTCCAAAGCTTACTGTTCCCGTATATGTATTTATAAATCTGCTCTCGTCGTTTCTCCGTAATGACGGTGACCCCGGCAGAGCCACAAAAGCCGTTATTTTCGGCGGTATATTCAATGTGTTCGGAGATTATTTCTTTGTGTTCACATTGGATATGGGAATTAAAGGCGCGGGAATTGCAACAGCAATGGGAGCTTCAATGTCCGTTCTTGTGATGCTTACGCATTTTATCAGCAAAAAGAATACGTTGAAATTCGTAAAGCCTCTCAGAATACTTAACAGCTTTAAAATGATAAGCGCCAACGGATTTTCTTCGTTTATAGTTGACGTGGCAATGGGCATAGCCACAATGCTGTTTAACCGCCGCGTAATGGAGTATCTCGGTACGGACGCACTTGCGGTTTACGGAGTAATAGTTGTTGTAGGCACTCTTGTACAGTGCTGCTCTTACGGTATAGGTCAGGCGGCACAGCCTGTAATTTCGCGTAATTTCGGTGCCGGACTTACAGACAGAATTAAGACAATGCTTAAGTACAATATCATAACCGCCGCCGTTTTCGGAGCAATTTGGACGGTTCTTTCTATGGCTATGCCGCAGGTGTTTATAAAGCTGTTTATGACGCCCACTCCCGAGGTGCTGTCAATAGCTCCCGGAATAATCAGAATTTATGCGATTTCATTTGTACTGCTGCCGTTCAATATCTATTCAACATACTATTTCCAGGCTATTATGAGAGCCAAGATATCACTTATCGCATCCGTTGCAAGAGGTATTGTAATAAGTGGTGCTCTGATACTTTTATTGCCTGTTGCTTTCGGCGGAAATGCAGTTTGGTGGGCAATGCCCATCACAGAAGCCGTTGTATTTGTGTATTCGGCTGTTATGATGAAAAAAGTGAAGCTGTCAAGATAGTATTCTGCTGTCGAGCAAAAAACGAGTCATTGCAAAAGCAGTCAAAAGGGTGTATGCTTATCTTGACTTTTACTGAAAAGAGGAGTTTTCGGTTGACTGTTGACGAAGCACTCTCAAGGCTTCAAAAATCTGCTTTCAGAGCTAAATTTCATCTGTCCGATGAGGATATAAATTATATCGACAAAAAAGGCTTGAATACCGTCAAAAGCCACGTGCAGGATTTTATAAAGAAACGTCTTGCACCGGCGGTTATACCAAACGACGGCAAGCAAACGCCGATGCGCGGTCACCCCGTGTTTAAGGCTCAGCATGCCTGCGCCTGCTGCTGTCGAGGGTGTCTAAATAAGTGGTATCATGTAGAAAAGGGCAGAGAATTGTCTTATGACGAGCAAAGGCGGATAGTTAATCTGTTAATGGCTTGGATAGAAAGAGAATACCGCAGTTATAAAAATAATACATAAAAGCAGTCCCGTGAAGGAGAGTAAACTTCACGGGACTTTTTCTTTATTCAATTATTCGCTTATTAAGTTTTTAATGACCTCAACCATCTTGAGCATAGCATTTACAGGTATTGCTTCATAAATACTGTGGAAGTTCATTCCACCGGTTGAAAGGTTGGGGCAGGGCAGACCCTCAAACGAAAGCCTTGCACCGTCGGTTCCGCCGCGTATCGGTGTAATTTGCGGCTCCACACCGGCTTTACGCATTGCTTTTTTTGCTCGTTCTACTATGTCTATATGCTCTTTAATGACATCAAGCATATTGTAATAGCTGTCTTTAATTTCAGCCGAAACCGTGTTTTCTCCGTATTTGCGGTTGAAAAATTCAACAAGTACGGTAATAAATTCCTTGCGCTTTGCAAAGCTTTGCTTGTTGTGATCTCTGATTATCATATGAAGAGTTGCCTTGCTCTCGTTGCCGTTAACCGAAGAAACGTGATAAAATCCCTCGCGATTTTCGGTGTGCGCGGGAGCTTCGGCGGCAGGAAGCATATTTATAAATTCAGCAAGATACAAAACAGCGTTTTTCATCTTGTTTTTAGCCGAGCCGGGATGCGTGTTGACTCCGTTGAAGGTTATTTTTGCACCTGCCGCGTTGAAGTTTTCATATTCTATTCCGCCAAGCTCTCCGCCGTCAACGGTATATGCAAAATCCGCGTCGAAAGTTTCAAAATCAAACTTGTCGGCACCTCTGCCTATTTCTTCATCGGGTGTAAAACAAATTGAAATTTTGCCGTGGCAAAGCTCTGCGTCATCGCAAATTTCGCGGCACGCTTCGATTATTTCGGCAACACCGGCCTTGTCGTCTGCGCCGAGAAGCGTTGTTCGGTCGGTAACTATAATATCCTCGCCCGAATATTTGGCATCTATCATCGGTGCATTTGTGCCGTCAAATTTTATTATTTTTGCTTTGACGTCTTTTCCGCTGACATCGGGGGATGTGTCCATATGAGAAATCAATCCGATTTTTGGAAGCTTCTCAAATCCTTTTGTTGCAGGTATATGTCCGTAAACATAACCGTATTTATCACGGTAAGCGTCACTTACACCTATGCTTTTCAGCTCTTTTACAAGGTAATCCGCAAGAACTGTTTGTTTTTCCGTTGACGGTATGCTCTCGCTGTTTTCGTTTGAGGTCGTTTCGAATTCGACGTATCTTAAAAATCTGTCAATAACACTCATCTTATTCATTCCTATCTGAAAAAATTATGCCTTTTCGGTACAAAATGATTTTAACATACGGCTATTATCTTTTCAAGCATATAAAAACCGCCCGTATCTTAAACGATACGGGCGATCTGTTTTTGTGCTTAGTGTCTTAAGAGAAATTACTTCTCAAGGGTAGCATACTGGAAGTACCAATAGCCGTACGGGCTGTGCCATACGCCCTTAAGCTCGGGCTTCTGGAGCCAGAAGTCATTGTAATAAGCAACGGGGATGCAGGCGTAATCTTCCATCATGGTCTTTTCAGCCGCGTGGAGAGCTGCAAAGTGAGCTGCGGAGTCTGCAACCTTAGAGTTAGCAATGTCAGCGTCAAAAGCAGAGCTGTTGTATTTACCGTCGTTGTTGCCGTTGGTAGAAACGAAGAGCTCAAGCATATTTGAGGCGTCATTATAGTCCATTACCCAGCCGTTGCGAGCCATATCGTAATTGCCTGCACGACGCTGAGGAGTGAATGAAGACCATTCAACAATGTCTATCTTCATAGTGATACCGAGCTGAGCATAAGCACTCTGGAGATACTCTGCAACAGCCTTGTGGTAACCTGCATCGTTTGTTGAGTAGGTGATGGTCGGGAAGTCCTTACCGTCGGGATATCCTGCCTCTGCGAGAGCCTTTTTAGCCTCCTCGAGATTAGCCTGATAATCCTTGCTGATATAGGTCTCTCCGCCGTTTTCCTTAACTGCGTTATCGAAGAACATACCCTCGTTATCAACAACGCCGGGACCTGCAAAGTTATAGGCGGGGGAGTATGTGCCCTGCATTATGGTGTTTGCAATGTAGTCGCGGTCAATTGCAAGGTTAAGAGCCTTGCGGACATTCTTGTTGTTGAAGGGAGCCTTGTTAAGGTTCATGCTGAGATAGTAGGTGCCGAGAATGGTGTCAACATAGAAATCGCCGCCGTCAGCAGCCTTCTTGAGAGTCGGGATTTCCTCGGTGGGAACATCCTTAATGAGCTGAGCCTCGCCGCTGTTGTATGCGGTGAAGGACGCACTTGAGTTTTCGAGAAGCAAGAATGTGAGCTTGTTGTTAACTATGCGCTTTGAATCCCAACCACCTTTGTAGTTCGGGTTCTTTTTGCATACAATGCGCTCACGGGGAGTCCATTCGGTAATCATGTACGGACCGTTGCAGACATAAGTATCGGGTTTTGTAGCCCAAGAGTCACCGTTAGCTTCAACGGTAGCCTTCTGTACGGGGCTCATAGTGCCGAATGCAACGATTTTGTCAAAGTAAGAGCAGGGGTAAGCAAGCTTGACTGTAAGAGTTTTGCCGTCCTCGCTTGCTACAACGTTGAGCTTGTCGGGATCGGGAGTAGTCGTGGGCTTACCGTCTTCATCCGGATTGCCGATAGCGTCCTGATAGCCCTCAACCATACCGATAACAGTCTCGGCATAGGGAGCGGCAAGCTCTGTGTTTGTAAGGCGCTTAAAGGTATACTCAAAGTCCTTGGCGTTAAGCTCGGTGCCGTCAGACCATTTAAGACCGTCACGCATTGTGAAAGTCCAAGTAAGACCGTCTTCGCTTACAGTATACTTTTCAGCCTGACCGGGCTGAACCTTGTTGTCCTCATCAATTATGAGAAGTGTCTCATAGAGCGTGATGAGCATATTGCCGCCGTCAACAGCACTGTTAAGAGCGGGATCGAGCGTTTCGGGGTTAGGTCCTATCTGAACCGTTATACCGGCGTCGTCCTTTTTGCTGTTACCGCATGAACTCAGGAGTGCCATTGCCGACAGACACATGACAACTGCGAGTATCGCAGCAATAAGTCTTTTGGTTTTCATTAAATACATCTCCTTCTTATAGCAACTCGCGCTGCTTAAAAATATATCCATTGTGCTCCAGATGCACAATAAACAACTATTTTACCTTGTCAAGGTGATGGCAAGCTGCAAAATGGCCTGCCGAGATTTCGCGAAGCTCCGGGCATTTTTCAGCGCAAAGGCCGTCGGCATACGGGCAGCGGGTCCTGAAACGGCATCCGCTCGGGGGATTCAGAGGACTCGGAACATCGCCCTCAAGAGGAATTCTGTTAGAGGAGCGTGCAATTATCGGGTCCGCCTCCGGTATAGCCGAAATAAGGCTCTTAGTGTATGGATGCGCGCTGTGTGTTATAAGCTCGTAGCTGTCGGCGAGCTCAACGAGCTTGCCGAGATACATTACGCCTATACGGTTTGAAATATGTCTTACGACGCTTAAATCGTGCGCTATGAAAAGGTAGGTGAGACCGAGCTCGTTCTGCAAATCCTCAAACATATTGACGACTTGCGCCTGGATTGAAACGTCAAGAGCCGATACAGGCTCGTCGCATACGATAAATTCCGGATTTACCGCAAGAGCTCTCGCTATGCCGACGCGCTGCCTCTGACCGCCCGAAAACTCGTGCGGATAGCGGTTGGCGTGCTCGCTGTTAAGACCGACGGTCTCAAGAAGCGATATGATTTTGTCGCGTCTTTCCTTTTTGTTGGCGGCAAGATGATGAATATCAATAGCTTCGCCGACAATATCTCCTATCGTCATACGCGGGTCAAGACTCGCATACGGGTCCTGAAATACCATCTGCATCTTTCTTCGATAGGGGAGCATATTCACCGCGATTTTTTTCTTTTTGTCAAATATGACGTCTCCGTCATATATTATTGTTCCGTCAGTGGGCTCGTAAAGCCTTAAAAGAGTGCGTCCTACTGTGGTTTTACCGCAGCCGGATTCGCCGACGAGTCCGAGAGTTTCGCCTTTTTTTATATAAAACGAAACATCGTCTACCGCCTGAACGTATTTTTTCTTTTTGCCTCTGCCTCCGGCAGGAAAGTACTGCTGCAAGTGCTGTACTTCTATGAGCTTTTTATCGTCACTCACAGTCTTTCTCTCCTTCCTCAAATTCTTCTTTTTGAAGCAGCCAGCAATGGCTGTAATGTGTGTCGCTTAAAACCGTTTTCGGCGGCATTTGCTTTAAGCATATCTTCATGCATTTTGAACATCTCGGTGCAAACGGACACCCTGCCGGCGGGTTGAGAAGATCGACCGGCTGCCCTTCAATCGGTACGAGCCTTTCCTTACTTTCGACATTCAGCTTCGGAATGGATTTTATAAGCCCCTTTGTGTATTCGTGCTTCGGCTCATAAAATATCTCGTCTGCCGTGCCGTATTCAACTATATGACCAGCATACATAACTGCAATTTTTTCGCACATACTCGCGACAACGCCAAGGTCGTGAGTTATCATAATTATGCTCATTCCGAGCTTTTTACGCAAATCCTGCATAAGGTCAAGTATCTGCGCCTGAATTGTGACGTCAAGAGCCGTTGTAGGTTCGTCGGCTATTAAAAGCTTCGGCTCGCAGGCAAGAGCTATGGCAATCATAACTCTCTGGCGCATACCGCCCGAAAGCTCGTGCGGATACTGTTTAAGTCGCTTGGTAGGCTCGTTAATGCCTACAAGCTCCAAAAGCTCCTTAGCGCGCTCATATGCCTGTTTTTTGTCTTTATCCGTGTGCAGCCTTATAACCTCTGTTATCTGGTTGCCTATTGTGTAAACGGGATTAAGGCTCGTCATAGGGTCCTGAAATATTATGGAAACCTCGTTCCCTCTTATCTTTCTGAAATCCTTATCGGTCATCTTTTCAATTTCGTGACCGTTAAATCTGATTGTTCCGCCTATAAGCTTGCCCGGGTAGGCGGTAAGCCCCATTATTGAATATGCCGTGACGGATTTTCCCGAACCCGATTCACCGACTATTCCGAGGACCTCGCCTTCATCCATCGAAAACGAAACGCCGTTAAGTGCTTTGACTTCGCCTGCGGGAGTAAAGAACGACAGCTTCTCGTCTTTTATTTCCAAAAGTTTTTCACTCAAAATATTTACCCTCCTTTAGTTCTTGAGCTTCGGGTCGAACGCGTCGCGCAGCCCGTCTCCGAGAAGGTTAAAGGCAAGTATGATAACGCTTATAAGTAACGCCGGTAAAAACAGCAGATATGGATAAGTGTTCATACCCTTTACGGCCTCCGTGGCAAGAGAACCGAGCGACGGCATGGGAGCCGTAACGCCGAGTCCGAGGAAACTCAAATAGCTTTCGGTAAATATTGCAGAGGGTATCTGAAGCGTGGTTGTTACTATAAGAGTACCTATGCAGTTCGTCAAAAGGTGCTTTCTGATTATACGCGAATTGCTTGCACCGAGTGCTCTTGCTGCGGTAACGTATTCGGACTCCTTGAGTACAAGTATTTGAGAACGTGTTATTCTTGCCATACCTACCCAGTATATCAAAACGAATACAAGGAATATTGCTATAAGGTTAGGTCCCATTCTCTGCATCCAAGTAAAACCCGGATTTGCAGAGAGCGCTTCGAGTCGCGGCTTTAGGGAGGTTGCAAGCAGAATTATTAAAAGTATATCGGGAATGGTATATAAAATGTCGGTAAAACGCATCATTATATTATCGACCCAACCGCCGGCAAAACCGGCTATTGCACCGAACAGCGAGCCGACTATAAGAACCAGCGCTGCGCACACAAGACCTACCGTAAGGCTTATTCTTGTGCCCATCATAAGGCGAACGGCAAAGTCTCTGCCGAGCTTATCCGTTCCGCAGATGTGAGGAAATACCTTTTGACCCGCGTCTATTTGCGCCTGTTCTGTTTCGCTGTACTGAAACGGGGAGAGGTTCTCGCTGTATTTTATTTGCTGCTCATAGCTGTACGGCCAAAAGCTGGGAAGAATGTAAGCAAAAACCACTATCAGTAAAATAAAGACAAGACTTATCATGGCAACCTTGTTTTTACGCAGACGTCTGAGGCCGTCCTTCCAAAAGTTGACGCTGTCTCGCATTACAACAAGGTTTTCTTTTTCCGTCGTTGTAGCCGGTATAAAATCGTCTGCCTTCAAATGCAGACTCGGAAATTTTTTGTTCATCGGCGATGCCGCTCCTTACTTAAGTTTGATTCTCGGGTCGATTATTTTATACAGTATGTCAACTATGACGTTTGCAACTATGATAAGTGTCGCAAGGACAATTGTTGTTCCCATTATCATGGTGTAGTCGCGGTTGACTATGGCCGAAACAAATTCACGGCCGAGACCGGGTATTGCAAATATCTGTTCTACTATAAACGAACCCGTCATAAGGCTTGCGAGCATTGGTCCGACGTATGTTATTACGGGGAGTATTGCGTTTCTGAGAGCATGCTTGAAGAGTATTTTGAAGTTCGAAAGGCCTTTGGCTTTTGCCGTTCTTATATAATCCTGCCCCATAACGTCCAAAAGACTTGAGCGCATAAGCCGCGTTATATATGCCGTCGGGTAAACCGACAGCGCCGTCACCGGCATTATATATGATGACAGCGTGTTAAGACCTACCGTTGGCAGCAGATTCAGCTTGCTGCCGAATGTATACAGTAAAATTACGCTGATTATAAAGCTCGGTATTGCGATACCGCACGTCGCGAGCACTATAATAAAGTTATCGGCAAATTTACCTCGGTTGTATGCCGAAAGACATCCGAGCGGTATGCCTACAAGAAGAGAGACGAGAACAGCTATTCCGGCGAGCTTTGCCGATACGGGGAATTTAGAAAAAATAATGTCCGATACGGTTCTTCCTCTTTGACGTAAGCTTACGCCCATATCGCCCTTGATAAAATCGGTAATATAGGTTATATATTGCTCGAATAAAGGTTTGTCCAATCCGTATTTTGCCGCGAGAGCTTCCTGTGCAGCCTTGCTTATGGATTTTTCCGCAACGAACGGACCGCCGGGAACAAGGTTCATAAGGAAAAACGTCAGCGTGGCAACAATGAAAATGCTGAGCAAGCCCATTGCTATGCGCTTGATGATGTACTTGGTCAAATGATAGACCCCCTGTTAATTTGTGTATTTTTTTCAAAAGACATAGAAGTCTTTTTATATTATTGTCTCAAATAACCAATTATTGCTAAATCACAGGTATTCTTGACGACATTATTTGTACATTTTAGCACAATGTCTCACTAAAATCAAGATTTTTGCCTTGTATTTATTTAATTATTCCGCAAAACAAAGCATTTTTTCGTGATATGTACCGATATAAGACATTTTGCCCCATAAATAACGATTTAAAAATATTTGTAATTTTTTCTTGACAAAGAAAGAACGGCGTGATAACATTGTGGCAACATCTAAAAAACCTGTGATTAAGAAGAGTAGCTTTACTTAAAGCTTGCAGAGAGCGGTTGTCGGTGGAAATACCGCAGGGGAGAGTACAGCGAATGGACTTATGAGGGCGGCACGAAAGCGTTTGCGAGTAGCGGCCGACGGGTTCCGTACCCGTTATCAGAGCGGCTTATATGTAAGTATAAGAAACGAGCGGTCGGTTTATCCGGCAATTTGGGTGGTACCGCAGGATTCAAAGTCTTGTCCCATATATGGGATAAGGCTTTTTTTATTTGCTTATTAAGGAGAAAAGAATGCAATATTATTTAAGACGATGGCGATTTTTAAATTATAACATTGTACACTGATTTATTTTAAAAATTAAGGAGTCATCATCATGAAAAAAGTAAAAATAACGGTAGCGGTAATTTTAGCGGCAATAACAATATTCTTCGTAGGCTGTACGGCGAAAAAAGACAAGGTTCCGGTAATAGGCATCAGTCAGTACGGTGAGCACGCCTCGCTTGATAATTGCCGCGAGGGCTTCCTTCTCGGTCTTAAGGAGGCCGGACTCACAGAGGGTGAGGATTACACAATAGATTATCAGAATGCTTCGTTTGACAATGCCACCGCAACACAGATTGCCAATAACTTCTCTTCCAAAAACGTCGCGCTTATGTGCGCCATAGCAACCCCCTCGGCAACAGCTTGCTACGCTGCGGCAGAGGATAAGAATATTCCGGTTGTATTCAACGCTATAACAGACCCAGGTGAAGCAGGTCTTACAACAGGCAACATCACGGGTGTTTCGGATAAGCTTCCTGTTGACCCGCAGCTTGAGCTTATAAGAAAACTCCAGCCTGATGCAAAAACAATCGGTATCATCTACACAACAAGCGAACCGAATTCGGTATCGGCAATCGCCGAGTATAAAGAAAAAGCAGGCAACTACGGATTTACTATTGAAGCCATAGGTGTTGCCGATCAGGCGTCCGTTACACAGGCTGCCGATACTCTTATAAACAAGAAGGTTGATTGCATCACAAACCTTACCGACAATAATGTTGTAGGCGTCCTTCCGTCAATACTTGAAAAGACAAACGCCGCAGGTATTCCCGTATACGGCAGCGAAATTGAGCAGGTTAAAAAAGGCTGTGTGGCGTCTGCCGGTATCGATTATGTGGAGCTCGGCAAAATGGCAGGTAAGCTTGCCGCTCAAATTTTAAAGGGAGAAGCTAAGGCTTCCGACCTTCCGTACGAAACAGTGACCGAGTACAGCACATATATAAATTCCGACGCAGCAAGCGCTATGGGAATTACCGTTCCGTCGGATGTAGCCGCAAAGGCAATAGAATGTAAATAAGGTAAATAAGGTAGTGTAAAAGAATGCTGGATCTTATTATAAGCACGTTAACTCAAGGCTTTATATACGCTCTTCTCTCCTTCGGCGTATATATTACATATAAAATATTGGATTTTCCCGATCTCACCGTAGACGGCAGTTTCCCTTTGGGAGCTGCCGTAACGGCTGTTTTACTTGTAAAGGGCGTAAATCCGTTTCTCGCTCTTTTAATATCTTTTCTTGTCGGAGCTCTTGCCGGATTTGTCACGGGATTTATCCACGTCCGTTTGAAGGTACGCGACCTGCTTTCGGGTATTATAACGATGACGGCTTTATTTTCAATAAATCTGCAGATAGCCGGTTCGAATCTTTCAATCGCGCGTGAAAAAGATACTATATTTACATCTCCCGCTACAATGTCGGTTTTCGGGTCGATGTCGCTTATTTTAAGAAAACTTATCGTTTCCGCAATTCTGATGATAGTCTGCAAGGTGCTTCTTGACCTTTACTTTAAGACAAAAAACGGCTTTTTGCTTCGCGCGGTAGGCGATAACAGCGTACTTGTAACCTCTCTCTCAAAGGACAAGGGCACAATAAAAATAATCGGACTTGTAATATCGAACGCTCTTGTGGCTCTTTCGGGTGCCGTCGCCTGTCAGGAGCAGCGCTCGTTTTCCGCGACGATGGGAACCGGTCAGATAGTGTTCGGCCTCGCAGCGGTGATTATAGGAACAACGCTTTTCAGGCGCGTAAGCTTTATAAAGGGCACCACCGCCGTAATATTCGGCAGCGTAATTTACAAAGCTTGCATACAAATTGCAATAAGCCTCGGCTTGCCGGCGAATCTTTTGAAGCTTATAACGGCTGTTTTGTTCCTGGCAATACTTGTTCTCGGCAATCTTCAGAAAGGTTCGGTGAAGAAAAATGTTGGAGCTTAAGCATATTTCAAAAATATATAATCCCGGGCTCGTTACGGAGATGTGCCTTTTCGACGATTTTAATTTTACCGTAAATGACGGGGAATTCGTCTCCGTAATAGGCTCAAACGGCAGCGGAAAAACCTCCATGCTGAATATAATATGCGGAAGTATACCCGTAAACGCAGGCGAAGTTCTTATAAACGGCAAGTGCGTGAATAAGAAGAAAGATTTTGAACGCTATGCCTATATCGGCAGAGTGTACCAAAATCCCTCAATGGGCAATTGCCCGAATATGACGATACTCGAAAATATGTCGCTTGCCGACAATAAAGGAAAGCCCTTCGGTTTGTCATTTGCGCTCAATAAAAAACGTTATGATTTTTACCGCGAACAGCTTTCGTCGCTCGGTCTCGGACTTGAGGATAAATTGCATGTGAAAATGGGTTCGCTGTCGGGCGGCCAACGTCAGGCGGTTTCACTTATTATGGCAACGCTGACACCGATAGACTTCCTTATCCTTGATGAGCACACCGCCGCACTTGACCCCAAGACCGCGGAAATAATTATGGAGCTTACCGATAAAGTGGTTAAGCAGAAAAAACTTACGGCTGTTATGGTAACGCATAATCTTCGCTATGCCGTGGAGTACGGCACGCGCCTTGTTATGATGGACAGGGGCAATATTATACTTGATAAGGTGGGCGAGGATAAAAAGAATACGTCGATAGATGATATTCTCGCAATATTTAATAAGATAAGTATTGAATGCGGAAATTAACATTTTTTATATAAATACGTATATCAAAGCAGCTTTGAATTAGCAGCTTTGAATTTTAAAATCGGCTTCTCAATTAAAAATATATAAAAATGACCGAAAGCAGAGATTATTTTCCGCTTTCGGTCAAAATTTTGGTCGGAGTGAAGGGACTCGAACCCCCGGCATCCTGCTCCCAAACCCGTGTCTAAACCTTCAGCCGGACCTCCCCAGCCCTCTTTGGCGCTTTCCGGCACTCCTGCGGTTCATCTTTAGAACTCTTTTGGCCTGTTTGTTTCAGGTGCTGCTCTCGTCTTTTGGGATTTGTGTGGGATGAAATTCTGTATATTAAAAGTGCTTCCGACCGGGTTTGCCCCTGCATCAGACGATTCTGTCGCAGAAAACGCCTCAGAAATTGCGCCACATAAACAATGAAATAAGCCTCGGCTTGGGAGTTGTTTTGAAGATGTAAAACCGGATTCTTGTCAAGTAATCAGCAACTGACAAGAATGACAAGAACGGCAACATGCGGCATCGCCTGGAACAGTCATTCTTCTGAAAATATTCCGTTCTTTCCATTAGCTATTTCCTGCTTTCTGTGATATTGTTCGTTTGCCAAAAAGGAGGCGATAATATGCAGAAAGAAAACAAACTTTCGGTTGGTCAGTGGTGCGACCAGTGGTTCATCAGCAACCGAAGCAAATGGAACGGCAACACCGAGGGCGGATACCGCAATTTGATCTATAGCCACATCCTCCCTGGCATTGGAAACACGGCGCTGTCTGACCTGACAGAGCAGACCATCACCGGCTTCTATAACGATTTGCGAAGCCAGGGACTTGGCGCCAGAAGCGTCTGGTGCGTCCATCTGCTCCTGCGGAGATGCTTGGACGAAGCGGCACAGGACCAACTCATTCCCTACAACCCGGTGCGGCTCTGCCAGGAACCCAAGGCAGAGGAATACAAAACAGCCCCTCTGCGATTAGGGCAGCTCCAGCGTTACCTGAACGCAGCAGAACAGCTCGGCGTACTTCCTCTCATCTATACAGGACTATCAAGCGGCCTGCGGCAATGTGAACTGATCACCTTGTCGTGGGCCGATTTTCATGTCCGCTACAAGTACATCCTCAGAGGACAGCGTCTGCTGACACTCAATGACAAGACGGCACATCTTCTTGAGCAGATACTGGAAACCGACTCGCCCTATGTGTTCCTCAATGCCAAGACCGGAGCGCCATACCAGCTCCATGAGTTCTATTATCTGCACAAGAAGATATTGAAACAAGCCAAGCTTCCGTGGGTAGCCTTCCGGGATCAGCAGCGGCAGTGCATGGAGGTGGGAATATGACGCTCCGAGAATACATTGTCCACTGGCAGGAAGCCTATGACAAACACCAGAGCCGCCCAACAACCTATGCGGCGCATGGCTATATCTTCAAGAATCACATCCTCCCCGGCTTGGGCAATATACCACTCTCTGAATTGACAGAGTCCAAAGTCGGCGCCTTTCTGGAGGAACGAAGGCGCTTCGGCAGCCACAGGCCGGAAAGCCCCGACTATCCAGGGCTAAGCCAAGATACCCTACGGCACATTCACCGCCTGCTCCAGCAGTGCCTGGACCAAGCTGTGCGGGAAGGCTTGATGACCGATAACCCCGCCAGGGCGTTCCACTACTCCAAACCCAAGAAGGTCAACGCCAATGTGTTGACGCCGCTGGAGATGGAGGACTATCTGGATGCAGCGGAGCGGTTGGGCTACCTCCCCATGTTCCTGCTGGCCCTGACAGCAGGCCTGCGGCAGGGAGAGCTTATCGCTTTGAAATGGAGTGACCTGGATGTGAAGCAGCAAACGCTGACCATCGCAGAAAAACGCGCTGTGGAGCGGCGGGAACTGGTGGAGTACGGCGGCGAAACAAGGACAATCACCTTGACGAGTGAGGTGGTAGACCGTTTGGTCGAGGAGCATACCAAACACCCCAACAGCCCGCTCATGTTCATGCACCCGGCCACGCAGAAGCCCTTCTCGCCCCAGATGGTGCGCCGGATGCACAAGGAGATCATCAAGGAAGCTGGACTCGACCATATCCGGTTCACGGACCTCCGTCACACCTGTGCTGTCGTCTCCCTACGGAATGGGATGGAGGCCAAGGAACTGGCACAGATGCTGGGGCACGCCAGAACCAGCATGACCCGGCAGAACTATGCGCTGTACCTGCCTCACAAGAAGGAAAAAGATGGAGATTCTCCAAGCGAAGCATCTCAAACCGAGCTGAAGCAAGCCGCAAATATTCTGGATAATCTTCTAAAATTCTGATAGCTATTCCGGAAAAGGTGTGGTATATGTTTGTGTCACAAGGAGGCGAAGCCCATGAAATACAAGCTGATCAAAGAACTATATGACTGCTTCTACACTCCGCCGGAGCTTTCGGCGCCCCGGCAAGAAATAGAGGAGTGCCACAAGGCTTTGATTGAGGCGCTGAAGAGGCCCGAACGCAGGCTGGTGCTTCGGATCATTGACGCCAAGGACCGCATTGCCGAAGATACTTCCATCGACAGCTTCATCTCCGGATTCAAACTGGCGTGGCAGCTCTCTATGGAACTGAACAATTACGAAAACGAGCGCTTCATCTCCTGCCAATCCGGGAGATTGAGCGCTCGTTTTGCATCTGAGAAGGAGGAGCCAACATGAAAAAGCGTATCATCATCGCCGCAGCATTTACCGCCTGTCTGGCCCTGTGTGCCGCCGTGTGGCCGCAAGCCGAAACGATCGGGGAAACACCCGCACCGCCCCAAACACCTACCGTAAGCGCCCCAGAGCCGATTGTCGCAGAGGTCAAATTAGAAACAGAAATCGATTTGCCAACAGAGAAAGAAAAGGCTGCGACTCCACAGCCGGAGCCTCCCCATGAAACCACCAATGAGCCGGAGCCTGCACCAGTGGAAGCGTCTGCAGCTCCCAATACACGACCAACGGCTGAATCGGAACATGCTCCGGAACCTACTCCCGCACCCGCCCCGGCGCAGGCGGTCACTGATCTGCAGCCCGGCGATATGGTCTATGTGGAGGGCTTCGGCTGGCTGGAATACCAAGGTCCAAATCACTGTGAATACGGCGCGGACATTTACGAAAACGGCAACAAAATCGGCATCATGGGCTAACCTCAAATATTGCGCCGCATAAACAATGAAATAAGTCCGTGAGTGCGTTAGCGAAAATTTTCAGGGAACTTGCTGGGGGATTCGCCCGGCGAGTTCCCTGCTGAGTTTTGCTATTTCTCACCCGAAGAAATACCGCTTCATCTCCGAAGTGCTACCGTCCTTGTCGCAGAACCACTCGAAGTCAGAGTCACAGCTCCAACAGTGGGCGATTACATCGAAGCCACCAGGAGAATGCTGGTTTTCGGCCATGCTCATGACTTCCAATGGTTTCCCGCATGATGGGCAAGGCCTGATCTTCTTCGCTGGCCGGGTGATTCTGTTTCTCCTCTCTGCTTCGAGCGCTTCCAAAAGGCCCTGCCAGAGATTGGGATATGGCTCGTGCTCTCCGTAGTCTTCAAAGTGACGCTGAATATCATCGGAAGCCAACACAAGGAATTTGTCATCCAGAAGATGAATGTGGCGTTTGATATAATCAGCGACCACCATGGGCATATATGTGTTCCTGCCCATTGCATACCGCATCGCCGCCAGTATGATCAAACGAAAGTCGTGATCGTAGAGCGGGGCGAGAATATCCTGCGGAAATATTAGAAACTCCTTGCCGTTCTCCATAGATACACGCAGCGGCCGCTGTTCCTCCGCCACCAGATTCAGCAATCTATTGGTTTTGTCCTTCAGATCATCAATAGTGATTGCCTCGTAATCATGAAATAGTTTTACATCATAATTCATTGTTGTTCCTCCGTTCGATTTAGTTCTGCCTGAAAAGCGTTTGCATTGTAGCTCTGATTGTCCGGAGGTTCAACGGTTTATTTTTCGCTTGTAAAAACAGTGTAACAGAACACTTCCACGTTTCCACGGCTCTCCTTTGCGACTAAGCAATTCAAAATTATCTCTCTGAAATCAAAACTGTAAATCTGGAAATTGGATTTTTGATAGACAAAACAGCCTTTCTGTGCTAAAATTATTATGTATTAGTGTAAACTCAGTACATGAGGTGTTAATTATGACTGTTTGCTACAATAAACTGTGGAAGCTCCTGATCGACAAGAATATGAAGAAGAAGGACTTGCGCCTTGCCACGGGTATGTCCACCACTGCCCTTGCCAAGTTGGGCAAGAATGAGCATGTCAGCACCGAAATACTCGTCAAAATATGCAAAGCGCTGGACTGCGACTTCTGCGACATCATTGAATTGGTGAAAGATGATCCATCAGTATAAGGTCGGGCAAAGAGGTTATCTTTTGAGTATTATCCCTTATATAGGACAGCAATTCTGATAAAATCGTAAAATAGATATCCTGCACAGAGATTTTATTGGGCACGAGGTGAGAAGGATGTCAAGCAGTAATAACAGTGCAGTCGTGAGCAAAGCGAGTCCGCATACAATCAAAAAGTTTGAACTCATAGAAAGTTATGTGAAATCTTGGGCGCAAAAATTGATGCAAAACAATTACTGTAACGGCATTATTTTCATTGACTGTATGTGCAACAGTGGTGTTTACCGCGACGAAAACGGAAACGAAGAATTTGGAACACCGATTCGTGTATCCCGAATTCTTAGGGATGTTGCAGGACAGTACCCCAAAAAGAAAGTATTTGTTTATCTGAACGATAACTCCGAAGAAAAAATTGCCGAATTGAAAAAGCATCTTCCCAGCGAAAGCTCAAACTTTCGTTATAGCATTACGAGTAAAGACGGCAATGTGCTTCTGAAGGAAATTGGTGGCAAACTGTCAAAAAGCAAGGGACTGCACTTTTTCTTGTTGTATGATCCATATGACGCATCGATAGATTGGGCGGCGCTTGCACCCTTTTTCCGTAGTTGGGGCGAAGTGCTGATAAATCATATGGTCAATGATTCTATTAGAGCGATTCGTCAAGTTAAAACACCCAAGGCTATGCAGAAGTATGAGGAAACATACCTTTCGGCTTTCGAAGACCTTCTGCCTTGCGGAAGTGATCGAACCGCATATGAAAAGCGTGTAGAACAAATTATTGCCTCGCTGCAATCTGGCACAGGCCGCAAATATTACATTGCCTCATTTCCGTTTTTTAATTCCCGTAACTCGCTTTTGTATGACTTGGTTCATTGTACTTGCCATGAAGCAGGTTTTAAGCTGTATAAAACAACCGCATGGAAAACATTCGGTGGTAAATCCTCAATCAAAAATACACACGGTGAGGAAAACCAATTCATGATTGATTTTAATGATCAGCGGGTGAAAACTCAATGTGATGAGCGCTGTTACTATGTCAAAGACATAGTCGATTATTTGCAAAGCAAATTTGCAGGCCAAAAGGACATTCCACTTGCGGCGATCTGGGCGGATTTAGATGCGCATCCCGTCTTTCCTTCAGACGGATACCGTGCCGAGATTAAAAAGGCCTTGAAAAACGATTATGGCGCAAAGATTTCTCGAAGCACGATCAGCTTCACAGATAGGAGATAGCACTAAAATGCAGTATATCGAGAGAAAAAGTATGCTCTATAAAACCGGGGTCGAATATGGAGATTATACCATGAACCATGTTCAAGGTTGCTCCCATGGATGTAAATATCCTTGCTATGCATTTCTGATGGCAAAGCGTTTTGGTCGAGTACATACTTACGAAGATTGGTGCTCTCCCGTTCTTGTTTCTAACACACTTGAACTTTTAGATAAAGAAATCCCTCGGTTAAAGTCTAAAATTCAATCTGTACAGCTTTGCTTTACAACAGACCCTTTTATGTACGGATACCCAGAAATAACAGAAATGAGCATGGCGGCCATTCGCAAGCTAAACGCCGCAGGAATAAAGTGTACCGCTCTAACAAAAGGCCTGTTGCCTATGGAACTGTCCGAGATGTCTCTGGAAAACGAATATGGGATTACCCTTGTTTCTTTGGATGAGGAATATCGGCAGAGGATGGAACCCGGTGCAGCTCCCTACAAAGAACGGTTGGCGGCACTAAAAGTGTTGCATGATGCGGGATGCAAGACGTGGGTCAGTATTGAACCGTATCCTACACCTAACCTGATTGAACAGTCGCTACAGGAGCTCCTCTCAGCAGTATCCTTTGTAGACCGAATTATTTTTGGGCGGACAAACTACAACAAGGAAGTGTCCGCCTACAGAAGCCATAGAGAGTTTTATAACGAGTGTGCGAATGAAGTTATTCGGTTTTGTAAAGAACATCAAATTGCATTCTATATTAAAGATGGTACCATAACTGAGAAGTAAACTTCTTTACCCACAAACTTCCGATAATATAAAATTATCAGAAGCACCACTAAAGTTAGGAGGATGCACATGAAATCCAACTTTGAATTCCTCAATAAATACTGGCCTGTTCTGGCTCAGATTGGTGCTGCAGCTGAGAGTTATGTGTATTCTGATCCCAACGCTTGCCTGTATAAGCTGGGTATGTTTGGTGAGCGCCTGATTCTTGAGATTTTTGCTTTTGAGCATATCAAGGAGCCGACCATCGACAATACACACGCCAACCGGATTCGTCTGCTGAAGCGGGAAGGTCTGATCCCCAAGAAAATTGACGATATCCTGTATGCGCTTCGCAAGACCCGCAATGATGCCGTACATGCTGGCGCTGACTCCGTGGAGGATGCAAAGACTCTGCTCTCCATGACCTATAACCTGGCCGTTTGGTTCATGGAGGTATATGGTGACTGGGGATATATTGCCCCTGCTTTTGTCATGCCCGAAAATGTGGCCCAACCGGACTATGAGGCTATCATCAAGGAGCAGGAAGAAAAAATCGCTGCGCTCTCTAAGCAGGTCGAGGCAGTATCTACTGCAGCATCGTCCAAGACATCCAAGGAACGTGCAGAAAAGGGTGAAACTGCGTCCGAGAGCATGGAACTTTCCGAGGCTGAAACCCGCTATCTGATTGACGAGCAGCTCCGTAAATTCGGCTGGGAAGCCGACACCAATAATCTGCGCTATTCCAAGGGAACCCGTCCACAGAAAGGGAGAAATCTTGCCATTGCAGAGTGGCCCACTGATTCTGCGGTGGGCAAGAACGGCTATGCAGATTATGCTCTGTTTGTTGGACTTAAGCTCGTGGGTATTGTGGAAGCAAAGAAAGCCGCTATTGACATTCCCGCTGTGATTGACCACCAGTGCAAGGAATATGCCAAGGGTATCAAGGCGGAACACAAGGAGTACATCATCAACCAGTGGGGCGCATATAAAGTCCCCTTTGTCTTTGCTACCAATGGCCGTAAGTATCTGAAGCAAATCGAAACCAAATCCGGTATTTGGTTTCTGGATTTGCGCAGTGGCGCAAATGCCCCCAAGGCTCTGCAAGGCTGGATCAGCCCCCAAGGCCTGATGGAACAGCTCGAAAAGGACATTGCCGCCGCCAATGCTGCACTCCAGAACACTCCCTTTGATCTACTGCGCGATCCGGATGGATTGAACTTACGCAAGTATCAGATCAGCGCTATCGAAGCAGCGGAGCAGGCTGTCATTGACGGCAAACAGACTGTTTTGCTTTCCATGGCGACTGGTACCGGCAAGACCCGTACTATTCTTGGTATGATCTACCGCTTTATCAAGAGTGATCGTTTTAAGCGTGTCCTGTTCCTCGTGGATCGCACCGCGCTTGGCGAACAGGCCGAGGATGTTTTCAAAGAAGTCAAAATCGAGGAATTGATGACCTTGGATTCCATCTATAACATCAAGGGCCTGGATGAAAAGGAAATCGATAAGGAAACCAAGATACATATCGCCACAGTACAGAGCTTGGTCAAAAGGATTCTCTATCCAGAAGGCGATACTATGCCCTCTGTAACGGACTACGATTTGATCGTGGTCGACGAAGCGCACCGAGGCTACATTCTGGACAAAGAAATGAGCGAAACGGAAATGCTCTATCGTAACCAAGATGACTATATCAGCAAGTACCGCACCGTCATCGAATATTTCGATGCAGTGAAGATTGCCTTGACCGCAACCCCAGCACTCCATACTACTGAGATATTCGGCAAACCTGTCTTCAACTACTCCTACCGTGAAGCTGTGATTGACGGTTATCTGGTGGACCATGATGCGCCACACAATATCCGCACCAAACTGCGTGTTGAGGGTATCAACTATCAGAAGGGCGAACAGCTTGCTATTTACGACCCGGTTACCGGCGAAGTCCTCAATAGCGCCGAACTGGAAGATGATATGAAGTTTGAAATCGACAGCTTCAACCGCCAGGTCATTACGGAGAATTTCAACCGGACCGTCCTCGAAGAAATCGCATGGGACTTCAACCCGGATGGTCAGGGCAAGACCCTCATCTATGCTGTCGATGACAATCATGCTGACCTTATTGTAAAAATTTTGAAGGAGATCTATGTGGAGGGCGGCGTTGACAACGATACCGTCATGAAGATCACCGGAAGCGTGGCAGGCGGCAACAAGAAGAAAATCTCTGAAGCAATCAAGCGTTTCAAGAACGAGTCTCTGCCCAAAATCGTAGTCACCGTTGACCTTCTGACCACCGGCATTGATGTGCCGGAGATCACCACCTTGGTATTTATGCGTCGCATCAAATCCCGTATCCTCTTTGAGCAGATGTTAGGCCGTGCCACCAGATTGTGCCCTGCTATCGGCAAAACTCACTTTGAGATTTATGACCCTGTGGGTGTGTATGAATCCTTGCAGGATGTCAGCAACATGAAGCCAGTTGTTACCAACCCCTCTGCCAGCTTTGAAGATTTGATGAAAGGGCTGGAGGTAGCAACCACCGATGAGCAGCTTGCCTATCAGATCGACCTGATCGTTGCCAAGCTGCAGCGCAAGCGCCGCAGTGTAAGTAAAAAGGCACTGGAGCAGTTTGCCCACCTTACTGGAGGCAAGGATTTGGGCGCCTTTGCAGAACACCTTAGCAGCAGTACGATCAAGGAGGCTACCGCTGAACTGCTGGGACATCGTGAGGCGTTCTCCGTGCTGGACAAGGACAAGACCCACCGCAAGCGCCCGGTTGTCATTGATAATCATGAGGACGAGCTGATTGACCACACCCGCGGTTACGGCGAAGGCCAGAAGCCAGAGGACTATCTGGAAGCATTCAGGGAGTTCATCAACAACAATATGAATGCCATCGCAGCTCTGCGCACGGTATGTACCAGACCTTCTGAACTCACCAGAGAAGCTCTTAAGAGTCTGAAGCTTGAACTTGACCGCCATGACTTTACGGAGAAACAGTTGAACTCCGCATGGAACGAAATGACCAATCAGGACATTGTGGCCGATATTATTGCCTTTATTCGCCAGCAGGCTCTTGGCTCCACACTTATCAGCCATGAGCAGAGAGTGAAGCACGCCTTTGCAAAGCTGCGTGTCAACCATGATTTTAACAAGACTCAGCTCGACTGGCTCAAGCGCATCGAGAAGGTGCTGCTGGAAGAAAGCGTGCTGGATGAGCAGATTTTCGAAGTCGGCGCATTCAAGAACGCCGGTGGATTTACTATCATCGACCGCCGCTTTGGTGGTAAACTCCGTGAGATCATTACGGAACTGAACGAGTATCTCTATGAAGATGGAGGAAGCGTAGCGTGAACAATCAGGAAATCGTAGCAAAACTTTGGAATCTCTGCAATGTGCTGCGTGATGACGGTATCACTTATCAGCAGTATGTTACGGAACTGACTTATATCCTGTTCCTGAAAATGTGCAAGGAAACCGGCACCGAGGGAGCCATCCCGGAGCAGTATCGTTGGGACAAGCTTATTACCAAACAGGGCGTGGAACTGAAGAAGTTCTACAAGGAACTGCTGGAGCATCTGGGCGAGAGCTGCACTGGCCGTGTCCGAGAGATCTATCAGGGCGCACAGAGCAACATCGACGAGCCCAAGAACCTGGAAAAGATCATCCAGACCATCGATCAGTTCGACTGGTATAGTGCCAAGGAAGAAGGACTGGGCAATCTTTACGAAGGCCTGTTGGAGAAGAACGCGACAGAGAAGAAGTCTGGTGCCGGGCAGTATTTCACGCCTCGCGTTCTCATCAATGTCATGACCCGACTTATTGCACCCCAGCCCGGTGAGAGGTGCAACGACCCAGCCTGCGGTACTTTTGGCTTTATGATCGCTGCTGACCGCTATGTCAAGGACCATACTGATGACCTGTTTGAACTGCCTGTGGATCAGCAGGAGTTCCAACGTACTCAGGCATTTTCCGGCTGTGAGCTGGTACATGACACCCACCGTTTGGCCTTGATGAATGCCATGCTGCACGATATCAGCGGTCCCATCTATCTTGGTGATACGCTGTCCAACTTTGGTAAGGAAATGAAAGGTTATGACGTTGTCCTGACCAATCCGCCTTTCGGCACCAAGAAAGGCGGAGAACGTGCTACCCGTGATGACTTTACTTTTCCCACCAGCAATAAGCAGTTGAATTTCTTGCAGCACATCTACCGCAGTCTGAATAAGACGGGCAAGGCTCGTGCGGCGGTTGTTTTGCCGGACAATGTCCTGTTCGCTGACGGTGATGGTGAGCGTATCCGCCGCGACCTGATGGAGAAGTGCAACCTGCATACCATTCTTCGTCTGCCCACCGGCATTTTCTATGCTCAGGGCGTCAAGACCAATGTTCTGTTCTTTACCCGTGGTTTTGAGGACAAAGGTAACACTCATGAGATTTGGTTCTATGACCTGCGCTCCGATATGCCCTCCTTCGGCAAAACTAATCCGCTGAAAGAAAGCCATTTTGACGAGTTCGTCGAGTGCTATAAAGATGGTGACCTGTCCGCCCGCACCGAAACCTACAGTGCAGAGAATCCCAACGGCAGATGGCGCAAGTTTACCTATGAGGAGATCCTGGCCCGCGACAAGACCAGCCTGGATATCACCTGGATGAAGTCCGACAGCGGAACCGAGGATTACACCCTCTCTGAACTGCTGGATCAGATCAAGGAAAAGTCCGCCAACATCGCCAAGGCTGTGGCTGCTCTGGAAGAACTGATCGGCGAGGTAGATGAGTAATGGATACGAAAGCATTGCGGCAAAAGGTGCTTGACCTTGCCATCCGCGGCAAGCTGGTTCCGCAGGACCCTAACGATGAACCGGCTTCTGTTCTGCTGGAGCGTATTCGCCAGCAGAAGCAGCAGATGGTGAAAGACGGTAAGCTCAAAGCCAAGGATATCAAGAACGATACCATTATCTTCGTCGGTGAGGATAATTTACATTATGAGAAGTTTGCTGACGACAGCGTAAAATGCATTGAGGATGAGATCCCATTTAATCTGCCTGATGGCTGGGCGTGGGTAAGACTACTTTCAATTATCGAAGAAAAGCCAACCAATGGATATTCTCCCAAAGGAGTTGAGTACATTACCAATGTCAGAAACTTGACATTAACCGCTACAACTTCTGGTTTTTTCAAACCAAATGAGTTCAAATATGTTGATGTGAAAATTGCGCCCGATTCAAAGTATTGGTTGAGACATAACGATATACTAATTCAACGGAGTAACTCGCGAGAGCTGGTTGGCACCAGTTGTATATACGATGATAAAGATGCCGCTTTTATTTACCCTGATCTTATGATGAGGATTCATCTGATGAGTAGCGTTGATGTAAGATATGTAGATAGTGTACTTAAATCAACACTTACCAGAGAATATTACATAGCAAATGCAACTGGAAGCGCAGGCAGTATGCCGAAAATCAATCAGGCTATCGTTGCTAATACACTTGTTCCTCTTCCGCCATGTGCGGAGCAGAAACGGCTTGTCCAGTATCTTGATGAAGTGATGAATATTACGAGCTGCATTGAGACTGGGAAGCTGGACATCTTGGAACTCGTTTCCCAAGCAAAGTCCAAAATCCTCGACCTTGCTATCCGTGGACAGCTTTTGCCGCAGGACCCGACTGACGAACCTGCTTCTGTTCTGCTGGAACGCATCAGAGCAGAGAAAGAAGAACTCATCAAGCAGGGCAAAATCAAGCGTGACAAGAAAGAATCTATCATCTTCCGTGGTGAGGATAACTCTTATTATGAGAAGATCAGGGATGATGTGCGTTGCATTGACGAAGAAATCCCATTTGATATCCCTGATACATGGGAATGGGTACGCTTGGAGAACTGCTGTAGCAAGGAAATTCGCCGTGGAAAATCTCCTAAATACACCGAGAGAAGCGGTATACTTGTTTTCGCTCAAAAATGCAACACGAAATATAATGGCATTGATGTCGGGCTGGCGTTAAATCTGGATGAGTCCACTCTGAGCAGATATCCAGCCGACGAATATATGCAGAACGGGGATGTGGTTGTTAACTCCACAGGAACAGGTACATTAGGCCGTGTTGGGTTCTATCGAATGGCCGATAATTGTTTGGGTCTCCCTATAGTCCCTGACTCCCATGTAACGGTTGTTCGTGGATTCAGCAGCATTCAAGCGTTTTACTTGTATGCTTTTATGAAAGCAAGTCAGAGCGAACTTGAAAAGAAGGGCGAAGGTTCAACAAACCAAAAAGAACTTAAACCGCTAACGCTGAAAGAAATGCTTGTACCAATGCCTCCTGTCTCTGAGCAGAAACGGATTGAAGCCGCAATTGCCAAGGCATTTTCGCTTATTGCTATGATAGAAAAGAGCCTCAGCTGAGGCTCTTTTCTATCATCTGTAGTTTCGCAATAATACAATTCGCTTTGGCAGATATTTTAAGTTGCTCAGAAGATGGCGGCAGCGGGAATAATGTGCCCAATACCACTTCTCTGCGAATGCCCGGGATAATGCCATTTGCTTGCTCGGTAATTTCTGTGAGAAAAGCAGAAATCACTATCCGAAGATATTCCTGCATTATTCCGTTCCTGCATCGCAATGCCATAATTTGCCTTGCAATGTGAGCATCCGCTATATCGCAGATGGCCATTTTACCGATGCCGGATCCTTTGACTGTCAAAAGGAGATCTCCAATAGTAGCGTGTGTTGTAGCAGAAGATGTCCACCGGTTAACAATTACACATCCGTTTTCCAGATTGCTCGCACCAGTAATATATGGTATACCCTGCGGAATGTCACTGTATTTATCTGGAGTAAGATCTTGTCCGGAGAACAATTCAATTACCTCGGAAAATCTGCACCATGTCCATCCGTTTGGCAGGTCAAAGGGTATCTCATCGTCGATTTTTTCGACCTTATTGCCCATCTTCTCATAATAAGAGATAGTCACATATTTCCCCTATAATATTAGCGCGATATATTCGCAAAGATATTATTGGGAGGCGTCTTTTATGAAGACAAGCGAAACATTTGAACAACACCTGAGAAAGAGCAATCTTTCGGAGAACACCATCCATTCCTATCTCTGGACAGTCGATTTCTACCACGCTCATTATGATGAGATCAACAAAGAAAACCTGCTGGCCTACAAAGGTTATCTGATGGAGTTCTTCAAACCCAAGACTGTCAACCTGCGTATCCAAGCAATGAACAAGTATCTGGAGTTCCTGCACAAGGATCGTCTGCGGCTCAAAGCTGTGAAGGTACAGCAGAAGAACTTTCTGGAGAATGTGATCAGCAATGCCGATTACAACTTTCTGAAAAAGCAGCTCAAGAAAGACGATAACATGGAGTGGTACTTTGTGGTCTGGTATCTGGCTGCGACAGGGGCGCGTGTCAGCGAACTCATCCAAATCAAAATCGAGCATGTGGAGCTCGGCTACTTTGACCTGTACACCAAGGGAGGAAAACTGCGCAGGTTATACATACCCAAAAAGTTAAGGACGGAAACTCTTGAATGGCTGGAGGAAACACACCGCTCCTCCGGCTATTTGTTTTTGAATCGCTATGGTGAGCGCATCACCACCCGCGGAATATCACAGCAGCTCAAAAACTATGCGGACAAATACGGACTGGATAAAAAGGTTGTGTATCCGCACTCCTTTCGGCACCGGTACGCCAAGAATTTTCTGGAAAAGTACAACGACATTGCTCTGTTGGCTGACCTGATGGGCCATGAGAGTATTGAAACTACACGCATCTACCTTCGTAGGACTGCCAGCGAACAGCAGGCTCTGGTAGATAAAATCGTCACATGGTAAAGGAAACAGCCGCCTTCTTTCGAGGGCGGCTGTTCAATCAGTCACATAGGATAGTATCAAGCAGGGCAAATATCTGGTTTAGCCTTTCTACAATTCGACCCTGTTCTTCAAGTGGCGGCAATGCAAAAGGAATGAGAGAAAGAACATTTCCGGTAAGATGCTTGATTGTTACACCTTTACAAAGCGCCTTGATTATCCCACGGCTCTCATAGTACATCATATAGTACATGAAATAGAACGGATTGCATTCGCCGTAGAATCTAACTCTGTGCAGTGCGTTCTGATATAGAATTTCCTTTTCATCAGTCCACACACAGCTACGCCCTACATCGCCGCCCTCGCATATGAGAAGATCGTTACGCCTTACGGTGTATCGATCAATTTCTTCTGGTTCGAATCGCATTTCTTTCAAGTCTGCCAAATCCACTTCATTCCAGCGCACATTTACACTGCGAAGATAAGGATGGTTTGTACCTGTGTTTTTTACGCTGTCGAGGGTTTTGCCCAACTCAATCTTTGCAACATTGAGCAAAGAACACCATTTCCAGTTATCCGGAAGATCAAAGATAAACTGGTCATCAATGGATTCCGTGTGCGTACCTTGACAGACATAATAAGAGTTATCCTCACTACGGAAGATGACGGATTCCCTCTTTTCACGCTTGATTTTTCCTTGGCGGATGAGTTCCTCTTTCTCTGCTCTGATGCGTTCCAGTAGGACAGACGCAGGCTCGTCAGTCGGGTCCTGCGACAAAAGCTGTCCACGGATAGCAAGGTCGAGGATTTTGGCTTTGGCCTTTACTATATATCCAGCCAATGCAGCCTTATCATCTTCGATAGTAGAAATAACACGTTCGGCATCACCAGTGGCAGATATTATTCTATCGATTTGTTGGGTAGGAGGAATCGGGAGTAACACCTTTTGAAATTCATCGAAGTTTACATTCTCAACGGTTGTTCCTGACTTGGTGTATTTGAGCAACAATTGTGCCTCCATGGCTTTTAAACACGAATAGATATATTCTGCAAGCTGAGGCATGTGCAGGACAATGGCTTTCAGATCCTGATTGATTGTCGCGCATTCTTTAAGAATAGCTACTGGCAATGTATGTCGTAGGATTCCGCTACGAGTGACCAACAGCAATGTGTCGGGCTGATATATCTGCATTTGCTCGGCGCCTAATACACTCAATCGCAACTGCGAGGAAGTTATATATTTGCTTTTCATATCTTTGGATGTTACCCAAAGAACATCTCCACCCCAATATTCCAAACGAGAAGTTGAAGGGGTTTTCCCACCGGAAAATGCAGCAAGGTTTGACAAACGCTCCCACGCCCATCCCTCCGGGAGGTCAAATGGGATCTCATCCTCAATGCATTTTACGCTGTCGTCAGCAAACTTCTCATAATGTAAATTGTTACTACATGCTAAGAGGGAGTGAAATACCGAAAACATCTCACTCCCTCTTTTGTAATTATTCTTTCTTTGAACCGTTAAGGCTGGCCCAGTGCTGACGAAGCAGATCTTCTGTTTCTCTGCGAGAGTCTTTCCAAAACATGAACACAATAAGAAATACGGCAAACACCGCAGCCACAGGCTCCAGCCAGGGATACATAACCCAAAGCCGTTCTCCCCAACAAATAAGTGGAACACCAACAAGCAGTATAAGCGACAAAACAATGATGAGAAGGCCAGGCTTACCAGAGCCTTCGCGTCTGGTGATTTTGCTCCGCAGATGCTTCAACGCACGGGCGCGGATCTCCCGGATATTTCTGGACGAGCACTGCTTGTCCCGTGCGACGGATTCGGTGGACTCGCCGTTGATGACGGTGCGGAACAGAACTTCCCTCTGCAATTCGGTCAGTTCACGTAGTCCCTCGTCAAGTTCTTTGCGCACATACATGAACGGGTCTTCATCAGATCCCTCCGGCAGATACTTCGCCCGGTCAAACCAGCGCATGTCATCATAAATCGCGTTGCGCACTTCCTCCGGCAGGAATGCTTCCGGATTGTAAGAGGCAGGCTGTTTGATATCTACATCTTCCAGAGTGTCCGGTGCAACACGCTTGTGGAAGTTGGCCTCGCTGTAGTAGAGCATATGCTCCAGCTCCTTCCACTCCTCCGGATGCTCCTTCACCCACTGGTCTGCGGCAGCGGCAGCTTCCG
>ERZ772812.561-NODE-561-length-32655-cov-96.136411_pt1 | contig 32655 bp, 28 predicted proteins | sample MGYA00511343_ERZ772812 | MGnify/ENA primary metagenome ERZ772812 (study PRJEB29015, sample SAMEA2737706) | human gut metagenome | biome: human gut; feature: human-associated habitat; material: faeces | place: China | collected 2012 ...
GTGCGCGTGCCCATCAGCGAGCTGAAGGCGTATCTGGCGGAGAAGCTGGCGTACTAAAAACGGCAGGGCAGGGTAGACGGCGCACCTGCTCCCTCCGCCGCGGAAGCGGCGTGTAAGCATTTTGGCGCAGCCAAAATCTTACGTTGGGGCGAATTCATTTCGCCCCAGCAAGAAGTCAGATCGGGCCCCCCGCGCGACGACGTTGGGCGGGGCGCAGGGTGCGCGTGCCCATCAGCGAGCTGAAGGCGTATCTGGCGGAGAAGCTGGCGTACTGAGCAAGTGTGAAAGAAAGAGACGGACGCGGCAGCGTCCGTCTCTTTTTTGTTGTGCGCGAGGAGGGATATTTGCATTTTGCATGGGCGGAGTTCTACCCCGCCCATGGCATTTCGCCGCAGCTCCGGTCATGCACTTCGTAGGGGCCGGCGTTCTCGACGGCCCGTTCATTTTCTGAAGGGAGAGTTCCGCGCCCTCGGGCGCGGGTCACTTTTGGCCGCATCACCAAAAGTGACCAAAAATGCTGCTTAAAACCGCAGGTTTCAAGACTTCCTGCGCGGCTGGGGTGTGCTGGAAAACGTGGCCGTGTACCACGCGAGACCCAAAACGGTGCAAATCGCCGTACAACGAATCGTTTGCGGCCCTCTTATCGCTGCCGCTCCCGCGTTCCGCGCGGAGGTGCGCTGGTTTATCGTTGTAAAAATATGTTTCGCGGCCCAGAGGGGCGCACCTGCACGTGCCGCTGTCGGCGGCACGTGCGCGATTTGATGATCGCCTAAATCGGTGGGTCCGCCGCTGCCCCCTGCGCGCCACGTCAGCGGCAGCGAGGATAGACGCGGGAGCGATTCGTTGTGGGTCTTTTTGTGCCGTGGCTGCGGGAGAACAAGAGGAAATCCAAAAACCATCGGTTTTTGGCGGCGTTCTTTTCCATATTTCTTTCGCTGCTGAAAGAAATATGGTCGCCGGAGGCATGGGAAGAAATGAACGGGCGGGGAGCATCGCGGGTCAAAAATAGAGGATAGACCGGCAAAGAAAGAGACGGACGCGGCCGCGTCCGTCTCTTTTTGTTACGCCCGCCCCTCGGGGATCTGGGCGATCATGGTCTTGTACACGTGCCGGAAGAAGCACAGTGTCAGCAACAGGGACGCGATCTCGGCGATGGGGTAGCACCACCACACCAGATCGTCGTTACCCACGGACGCGCCGTAGCGGGCCAGCACGTAGGCGATGGGCACCAGAAACACCAGCTGCCGCACTATGGACGTGACCATGGAGTACAGTGACTTGCCCAGTGCCTGGAACGAGCTGCCCAGCGCAATGCACGCACCGGCCATGCAGAAGCTCAGGGAGATGATGCGCAGGGCGGGGATGCCCACGGCCATCATGGTGTCGGTGGCGTCGAAGATGCTCAGCAGAGGGCCGGGGATGGCCTGAAACAGGATGGTGCCCGCCACCATGATGCAGGAGGCGTACAGTGTGCCGCGCTTGATGGTCTCCATCATGCGGCGGCGGTTCTGGGCGCCGTAGTTATACGCCACGATAGGGATGATGCCGTTGTTCATGCCAAAGACCGGCATAAAGATGAAGGAGTTCAGCTTAAAGTACACGCCGAAGGCGGTGGCCGCCGTCTCATGGGCGGAGTGGTAGGTGATGAGGATCTTGTTCATCAGGAAGGTCATCACCGAGCCGATGCCCACCATGATGACGCTGGGCAGGCCGATGGCGTAGATCTCGCCGATCAGGGACCAGTCGGGGCGGAAGCCCTTGATGGACAGGGTGATGTCGGTGTTCTTCTTATGGTTGAAGTATATGGCCAGCGCACAGCCGCAGAACTGGCCGATGATGGTAGCCACGGCGGCGCCTGCCACGCCCATGTCCAGCACGAAGATGAACACGGGGTCCAGCACGATGTTGACGATAGCGCCCAGACCCTGGGTGTACATACTCAGCAGGGAGCGGCCCGTGCCCTGAAGCAGCCGCTCATACATGATCTGGCAGAACATGCCCAGCGAGCCGATGGTGACGATGCGCAGGTACTCGTTGCCCATCTGGATGATGTTCTCCACCTGGGTCTGGGAGCGGAAAAACAGGTCCGCGCAGGTCAGGCCCAGCACGGCGGAGATGAGGAAGCCCACCACGGCCAGAAAGATGCCGTTGTTGGCCACACGGTCGGCCCGTTCCCGCATCTGTGCGCCCAGAGCCCGGCCCATCAGGGCGTTGACGCCCACGGCGGTACCGGTGGCAAGACCGATCATCAGGTTCTGGGCGGGGAAGGCCAGGGATACGGCAGTCAGCGCCTGTTCGCTGACGCGGCTGACGAATACGCTGTCCACGATGTTATAAAGCGCCTGCACCAGCATGGACGCGATGATGGGCAGGGACATGTTCCAGATCAGCTTGGAAATGGGCATAACGCCCAGCTTATTTTCATTCTGCATAGCGGCTCCTTTTGGCTCATATACTCTCAGCCTATTATTGTAGCATGTCCCACGCCAAAAGGAAAGCCCCGAAAGTGCGCGAAATACACACTTTCGGGACACAGATTTTGGCAAAAATGCGAAAAACTTTTCGTGATGCGAAGTATTTACCGGTTTTGGAAGAAGCTGCGGATATCCTCCGCCGTGCAGGCGGCGCTTCCCTGGGCGAAGCCGTCCCGTCCGCCGCCGCGGCCGTGGAGGGCGGCGTTCATGTCCTTGACGAGGGGGCGCAGGTCGCCGCCGCTCTCAATGACGGCGTACTGATAGGCGCCGTCGCTGCCGGCGAACACGGCGCAGCGTCCGCCTGCGGCCCTGGCAATGGCGTCGCACAGGCGGCGGGCGCCGTCGCCGTCCAGCTTTCCCGTGATGTGCAGGACGTTTCCGGTGTCACGGTACCGCTCTGCCGTGTGGGCGAAGTCGGCCTCCTCCAGATAGGTGGCCTTTTCCTTCAGAGCCAGCAGCTCCTCCTGCATACGGCCTACGGCGGCTGCGGAGCTTTGGGGCTTTACGGACAGGGCCTGCCCGATCTGGCGGGCCTGCTCCCAGCTGGCGGAAAGATAGTCCAGCGCACGCCGTCCGCACAGCAGCTCCAGCCGCGCGCCGTCCCGGAATTTCTGACAGCTCAATAGCTTCACCAGCCCCACCTGACCGCTGCGGGCCACGTGGGTGCCGCAGCAGGCGCACATGTCCGCGCAGGGGAACTCTGTGATGCGCACGGGACCCTCCAGCGCCTTTTTGCTGCGGTAGGGCAGGGCGGCCAGCTCCTCCGGCGAGGGATACCAGATGCGGATGGGGTGGTCGGCCCAGATGTAGGCGTTGGCGCGCCGCTCCACCTCCAGCGCCTGCTCCCAGGTAATGGGGGCGTTATAGTCGATAGTGACCACGTCCGCGCCCATGTGGAAACCCACGTTGTCGCAGTGGAATGTGCTGCACAGCAGGCCGGAGATGATATGCTCGCCGGAGTGCTGCTGCATATGGTCGAAGCGCCGCGCCCAGTCGATGTGGCCGCCGACCTCCGCGCCTACGGACAGCGCCCGGTCGCACAGGTGGGTGACGACACCGTCCTTCTCGTGTACATCCAGCACGCGGGACTCACCCAGCGTGCCGTGATCGGCGGGCTGACCGCCGCCCTCGGGGTAGAAGGCGGTACGGTCGAGTGTGACGGCAAAGCCGCCCTTCACCGCCTCACAGGACTCCACCACGGCGGTGAAGTCCTGCGCGAAGGCGTTTTCATAGTAGAGCTTGCGGGTGGCCATCAGTCGTCCTTCTCCACGTCGCCCACGATGGCGATGTGCAGCTCATCCAGCTGCTTCTGCTCCACCACGGAGGGGGCGCCCATCATGACATCCTGGGCGTTCTTGTTCATGGGGAAGGGGATGATCTCGCGGATGGAGCTTTCACCCGCCAGCAGCATGACCATGCGGTCCACGCCCGGGGCGATACCGGCATGGGGAGGCGCACCGTAGCAGAAGGCGTTGTACATGGCGGGGAACTTCTTCTTCACGTCCTCCTCGCCCAGACGCACCAGCTCGAAGGCCTTGATCATGATCTCGGGATCGTGGTTACGCACCGCGCCGGAGCTGAGCTCCACGCCGTTGCACACCAGATCGTACTGGTCGGCGGTGATGGTCAGGGGATCGATCTCGCCCCGCTCCGCCTTCAGCAGCACCTCCAGCCCACCGCTGGGCATGGAGAACGGGTTGTGGCAGAACTCCAGCTCGCCGGACTCGTCGCCGATCTCGTACATGGGGAAGTCCACGATCCAGCAGAACTCGTAGCGCTCCTTGTCAAAGTGGTTTTCGCAGGCGGCGCCGAAGGTCTTGATGAGCACGCCCACGGACTTGGTGGCGTATTGGCCTGCGGCTGCCAGCACCAGGGTGCCCGGCTTCAGGTCGATGATCTTGCCCAGCTCGGCCTCCACCGGGGCGACGAACTTGGCGATGCCGCCGGCCAGCTGGCCGTTTTCGTCCACCTTGAACCAGTAGGCCTTGCTGCCGGACTGGACCTCGCAGTCGGTGAGCAGCTTCTCCACCTGCTTGCGGGTCAGGGCGCAGTCGCTGATGGGCACCATCTTTACGGTCTGGCCCTTGAAGGCCTCGAACTCGCTGGCGACGAACAGCTCGCTGACGTTTTTGCAGGTCAGGTCGATACGCAGGTCGGGCTTATCGGAGCCGTAGGTCTCCATGGCGGTGTTGTAGGGGATGCGGCGGAAGGGGGCGGAGGAGGCCACGTTGTAGGTGCCGAACTTGGCGAAGATAGGGGGCAGCACGTCCTCCAGCACGGCGAAGATGTCGTCCTGGGTGGCGAAGGCCATCTCCATATCCAGCTGATAGAACTCGCCGGGGCTGCGGTCGCCGCGGGCGTCCTCGTCGCGGAAGCAGGGGGCGATCTGGAAATAGCGGTCGAAGCCGGAGGTCATCAGCAGCTGCTTGAACTGCTGGGGCGCCTGGGGCAGGGCGTAGAACTTGCCGGGGTGCTTGCGGGCGGGCACCAGATAGTCGCGGGCGCCCTCGGGGGAGCTGGCGGTCAGGATGGGGGTGGTGATCTCCAGGAAGCCGTGCTCCATCATGGCGGCGCGCAGGGCGGCCACCACCTGGCAGCGCAGGATGATGTTCTGCTTGACCGCCGGGTTACGCAGGTCCAGATAGCGGTACTTCAGCCGCTGGGTCTCGTCGGCCTCGCGGCTGCGGTTGATCTCGAAGGGCAGGGCGTTGTAGCGGCAGCGGCCCAGCACCTCGATCTTGGTGGGGACCACCTCGATCTCGCCGGTGGGCAGCTTGGAGTTCTTGCTGGCGCGCTCGCGGACGGTGCCCTCCACGCTGATGGTGGACTCCTTGTTCAGGCTCTTGATGACCTTCAGGTCGGCCTCGTCCTCCACCACCACCTGGGTGGTGCCGTAGAAGTCACGCAGCACCACGAAGGCCAGGCTGCCGCCTACCTCGCGGACATTCTCCATCCAGCCCACGATCTTCACGGACTTGCCCACATCGGCCAGCCGCAGCGCATTGCAGGTATGTGTACGCATCTGCATCATTGTCGTTTTCCTCCCATTTATGATTGTGTTTTGTATAACCTTATTGAATTATTACGGATTGTTTATCAAAAACGCCGCCCCCTACACCCGTCTGCCGGAAATGCTTTGCGCCGTAGGGTAAGGCGCTTACTTCTCCACGATGACCCTGCCCTTGTTCCTCTCGGCCAGACCGTCGCGCACCCGCGCCAGGGTGGCGGCAAAGTCCAGGGTGGTCTGCTCGCCGCTGGTCATATCCTTGCAGGCGATGACGTTATTTTTCACCTCGTCCTCGCCCAGGAACACCACATAGGGCACGCCGGTCTTGTCGGCGTAGTTCATCTTGGCCTTGAACTTTTTTTGCTCGGTGTACAGTTGGGTCCGCACGCCGGCGTCCCGCAGCTTTGTGGCCAGTGTGACGGCGGCGGACAGGTCCTCGGTCATGGGCAGGATCAGCACATCCGCCGGAGCGGTGGGCAGATCGCCGTTGAGCATTCCCTGCTCGCCCAGCACGTAGAACAGCCGGGTCAGGCCGATGGAGATGCCCACGCCGGGCAGCTGCTTGTCGGTGTAGTACGCTGCCAGGTTGTCATACCGGCCGCCGGAGCAGACGGAGCCGATCTCCGGGTGGTCCAGCAGCGCCGTCTCGTACACGGTGCCGGTGTAGTAATCCAAGCCCCGGGCAATGGTCAGGTCCACGGCAAAGTTCTCCTCCGGCACGCCGAAGGCGGACAGGTATTTCACCACGGTCTTCAGCTGGTCCAGGCCCTCGTCAAACGTTTCGTTCCGGCCGGCGTAGCCCTCCAGGGCGGAGAGTACCTGATCGTTGCTGCCGGTGATGGCGATGAATTTCAGGATCTCGTCGGCGCTTTCGGCGGACACGCCCACCTCGTCGGTCAGCAGGGTACGGACCTTCTCCGCGCCGATCTTGTCCAGCTTGTCCACGGTACGCATGATGTCGCCGGCCTTGTCGGTCAGGCCCAGCATGGCATAAAAGCCGTTGAGGATCTTGCGGTTGTTCACCCGGATGCAGAAGCGCCTGAGCCCCAGCTCACTGAACGCACGGTAGATGATGGCGGGCATCTCGGCCTCGTTGGTGATGTCCAGCTTGCCGTCGCCGATCACGTCGATATCCGCCTGATAGAACTCACGGAAGCGGCCGCGCTGGGCGCGCTCGCCTCGGTAGACCTTGCCGATCTGGTAGCGGCGGAAGGGGAAGGACAGGTCGTTGTAGTGCAGGGCCACATACTTGGCCAGCGGCACCGTCAGGTCAAACCGCAGGGCCAGGTCGGCGTCGCCCTTGTTGAAGCGGTAGATCTGCTTCTCCGTTTCGCCGCCGCCCTTGGCCAGCAGCACCTCCGCCGCCTCGATCACCGGGGTGTCCAGCGGGGTGAAGCCGTACAGGGAATAGGTGCGGCGCAGGATGTCCATCATGCGCTCCATCTGCTGCTGCGGCTTGGGCAGCAGCTCCATAAAGCCGGACAGGGTCCGGGGGGTCATCTCAGCCATTTTCCGTCTCTCCTTTATCTTCGGTGGTTTCGTTTTGCTCGCCTGTCTCCGGCAGCTCCTCCGCACCGGGCGTTAGCGTGTGGGCGGCGGCCTCGCGGGCGGCCTCGGCCTCCGCCTCGTGCTTCAGCTCCCAGGCGACCTCGCGGTAGATATCATCCAGGGCCCGGCCCTTCTTCACGCCGACGCGCTGGCCGATGACACCGCCGACTATGGCCAGCGCCAGGCCCGCATACCACAGACCCGGTACAATGACAGGCAGCAGCAGGCCCGCCAGCGCACCGAACCAGACGCCCAGCTCCTCGCAGTGGCCCCGGACGGCGTGGTAGGCACCTTTTTTCTCCCGGAGGTGCGTCATTCGCTTCAGCTGCGCCAGGCACATACCGACCCGCAGCAGCGCCAGCGCCGTCAGCGGGATGAAGATGTCCCGCACGTGGTTGTTGATGAAGTCCAAAACAGCCTGCATAGCGTTCTCCTTTGTGTTTGTGTCGGCGGCGCGGACGAAAAAACGCTCCCGTCCCTGCATTGGGACGAGAGCGTAAAACACTTCGTGGTGCCACCCAAATTCGGCCTTGCGGCCCTTTTTGCTCCTGTTACGGGGAGCGCGCCGTGGATGTTTCCATCCCCGCTAACTCGCTGTCTTCACCTGTGCCTTGCCGCGGTGCGCTTTCAGCCGATGGCGCACCTCTCTTGCAGCGGCGGTGTACAGGCTACTCCTGCGAGGTCTGCACGGTTATCCCTTATTGTATGCGATTTGCCGATGGTTGTCAAGCCGTAAAGGGCTTGTTCTTGGGATTGACGATGTCACGCCAGTCCAGGTCGCCCCGGTCCAGACCCAGCACCAGCATCTCGGCGGTGGCCAGGTTGCTGGCAAAGGGCACGTTGTTCTGGTCGCACAGGCGGGAAATATACGTGATGTCTGCGTCCGGCGTTTTCTGGTTGGGGTCACCGAAGCACAGCACCATATCGATCTCGTTATAGGCGATGCGGGCGGCGATCTGCTGTCCGCCGCCGTGGGCGAAGGACAGGAAGCGGTGTATGGTCAGCCCGGTAGCGTCGGCGATCTGCTGGCCGGTGCGGGCGGTGGCGCAGAGGGTGTGCTTGGCCAGGATGCCGCAGTAGGCGGTGCAGAACTGGACCATCAGCTCTTTCCGGTTGTCGTGTGCCATCAATGCAATATTCATGGAGGGCTCCTTTCCTTATATCTTCATCAGCGGGGTTTTCTGCCCCATGATGCGTTTCGCAATGTTTTCATAGGCCCGGGCGGCGTAGTAGTTCTGCTCCCGCAGCACCAGTCCGCGGTTCAGGCAGTAGGGGACGTCCGGGTCCTCCGGTATCACGCCCAGCAGCGGCAGGCCCGCCGCGTCGATGGCGTCGTCGATGGTGGTGTGCAGCTGACGCAGCACCTTTTTGGACACGCGCCCCACCACCAGATGCACCGTCCCGCTGGGAAAGGCGGACAGCTCTGCGGCGGTGCGCTGGGCGTCCCGCATGGCGGACACGTCCGTGGTGGTGATGACGATCACCTGGTCGGCCATGCACGCTGCCATCTGGAAGCCCTGGCCCAGTCCGGCGGGCGCGTCGATCAGGCACCAGTCGTAGCTTTCCCGTATCTCACGCGCCAGCGCCTGCAGCTTCGGCACCGACAGGGACAGCGGGCGGTCGGCCATGGGTGCGGTCAGCAGGGAGAGGGAGGGGTATCGCTCATGGGGCACCGCCGCCTCATGCAGGGTGCAGCGGCCCTCCAGCACGTCGGAGAAGTCCATCAGCGCCCGGTCGCTGAGCCCCAGCGCCAGATCCAGGTTCCGCAGGGTGATGTCACAGTCCAGGCACAGCACCCGCTGCCCCATATGGGCCAGTGACAGCGCCACGTTGGCGGTGAAGGTGGTCTTGCCGGTGCCGCCCTTGCCGGACGCCACGGCGATGATCTTGCCCATGGACTTCCTCCTTTCGTGGGCCGCTTATACCAGCGGCGCTTTTTTGATCCGGGCAAAGGCCCGGGGAAATTGCTTCGGTGTGTGCTGTGTTTTTTCGATGGATACGATGCGGTGCACCACGTCCGTCTCCGGCACGGTGTAGTCCGTGACGCCGGAGAGCTGTCCGCCCAGCTGGGCGATGGCGCTGTGGGCCTGACGTATCTCCTCGTCGGTGGAGACGGATTTCATGGCGGCGAACTGTCCGCCTATCTTTACCAGCGGCAGCGTCAGCTCGCACAGCACGTTCAGCTGAGCCACGGCACGGGAGGCCGCCAGATCGAACTGCTCCCGGTGCTGCGCGGCGAATTCCTCCGCCCGGGCGTGAACGCAGGTCACATTTTTCAGGCCCAGGTCTGTCTGGACCTCCTTCAGGAAGTCCACCCGCTTGCCCAGACTGTCCAGCAGCGTGAAGCGGGCGTCCGGCGTCAAGATCGCCAGCACCATGCCGGGAAAGCCCGCGCCGGTGCCTACGTCGATGACGCGCTTGCCGGACAGGTCCAGCTGCGCCGCCAGCGCCGCGCAGTCCAGCAGGTGCAGGGTGGCAACGTCCCGGGGCGCGGTGATGGCCGTGAGGTTCATCACCTTGTTTTTTTCCAGCAGCAGTTCGGCGTAGCATGCCAGCTTGTCCGCGGCGGCGGGGTCCAGGTCCAGGGCCGTCAGGCCGGCGGTCAGGAGGTCCCTCATTTCTGCTGTGCCTTTAGCAGGTCGCGGATCTCGGTCAGCAGCTCCTCGCTGGTGGGAGCCGGTTCTTCCTCCTCCTGCGGCTCCTCGTCCTTTTTGCCCAGCTTGTGCAGCTGGTTGATGGTCTTGACCATCAGGAAGATGACGAAGGCCACCAGAACAAAGTCAATGACCGTGCTCAGAAACGTGCCGATGCCCAGGGTAACAGCCTCGGTGACCACCTGGCCTGCCTCGTCCAGCGCCTCCGGCTTCAGAACGATATTCAGCTGTCCCAGATCCACGCCGCCGATGAGCAGGCCGATCAGGGGCATGAACACATCGTTCACCAGAGAGGTGGTGATCTTACCGAACGCGGTACCGATGATCACGCCGATGGCCATATCCATGACGTTGCCGCGCATGGCGAAGGTCTTGAATTCCGCAAAAAACTTCTTCATGTGTAAAAACTCCTATACTAAAAGTATAATTACGGATAACTATTACGATAAGCTATCAGTGCAGCGGCACCAGGCGCTCCTTGCCGCCCATGTAGGGCTGCAGCGCCTTGGGCACCAGCACGGAGCCGTCCGCCTGCAGGTTGTTCTCCAGCAGTGCGATGAGCATGCGGGGAGGAGCCACCACGGTGTTGTTCAGCGTATGGCACAGCTGCATCTTGCCGTCAGCGTCCTTGTAGCGGATCTTCAGGCGGCGGGCCTGCGCATCGCCCAGATTGGAGCAGGAGCAAACCTCGAAATACTTCTGCTGGCGGGGGGACCAGGCCTCGATGTCGCAGGACTTGCACTTCAGGTCTGCCAGATCGCCGGAGCAGCACTCCAACTGCCGCACGGGGATGTCCAGGGACCGGAACAGCTCCACACTGTACTGCCACATCTGCTCGTACCACTTCTTGGAGTCCTCAGGCTTGCAGACCACGATCATCTCCTGCTTTTCGAACTGATGGATGCGGTAGACGCCGCGCTCCTCGATGCCATGGGCGCCCTTCTCCTTGCGGAAGCAAGGGGAGTAGGAGGTCAGCGTCTGGGGCAGCTTGTCCTCCGGCAGGATCTGGTCAATGAACTTGCCGATCATGGAGTGCTCGCTGGTGCCGATGAGATACAGGTCCTCACCCTCGATCTTATACATCATGGCGTCCATGTCCGTCTGGCTCATGACGCCCTCCACCACGTTGCCGTGGATCATAAACGGCGGGATGCAGTAGGTAAAGCCCTTGCCGATCATGAAGTCGCGGGCGTAAGCCAGCACTGCTTCGTGCAGTCGCGCGACATCGCCCAGCAGGTAGTAGAATCCGCTGCCGGACACGCGGGCCGCGGCGTCCATGTCGATGCCGTCAAAGCGCTCCATGATGTCGGTGTGGTAGGGCACCTCAAAGTCCGGCGTCTTTGGCTCGCCGAACCGCTGCACCTCCACGTTGCAGCTATCGTCCGGCCCGATGGGCACGGAGGGATCGATCATCTGGGGAATGACCAGCATGATCTTGTTCAGCGCGGACTCGGCGTGCTCCTTCTTGGCCTCCAGCTGGGCCATACGCTCCGCGTCCGCCTTGACGGCGGCGTTGTTGGCATCGATCTCCGCTTGGATGGTGGCCTTTTCCGCCTCATCGGTACACTTTTTCAGCCGTCCGAACAGGGGACCGTTGGCCTTGGACAGCTTGTTGCGCTCCGCCTTCAGCGCCTCGCCATCGGCGATGGCCTGGCGGCGCTCAGCGTCCAGGGCGATGGCCTCATCTACCAGAGGCAGCTTGGCGTTCTGGAACTTTTTGCGGATGTTCTCCTTTACCGCCTCGGGATTTTCCCGCACAAATTTGATATCAAGCATTGTGAACCTCGATTTCCGGCTGTTTCACGTGAAACAGCCCAGTTATTTCTTTTTGATGGCGTGGAGCGCGTCCAGCAGATCGTTGAGATCGTCGGTGCCGTAGTACTCCAGCTCAATGCGTCCCTTTTTGCGGCCGCTGACGATGCGGCAGCCGCGGCCCAGCCGCTCGCCCAGCTCTCGGGCGGCCTCCTCGGCGTAGTTGACGGACAAGGGGTCCTTGGCCGGCTTTTCCGGCGTCTCCGCCATCAGCTTCTTAGCCAACAGCTCCGTCTGCCGCACGGACAGCTCACTTTTCAGCACGGCTGCCGCCGCCGTTTCCTGCTGCTTGGCAGGGAGGGGGAGCAGCGCACGGGCGTGCCCGCCGGACAGCCTGCCGTCCTCCACCATGGCCCGCACCGGCTCGCACAGGTTCAGCAGCCGCAGGGCGTTGGCCACGGCGGGACGGGACTTGCCTACACGTTTGGCCGTTTCCTCCTGGGTCATGTTGTACTGCTCCATCAGCACCTTGTACCCCTCGGCCTCTTCGATGGGGTTCAAATCCTCACGCTGTAGGTTCTCGATCATGGCCAGCTCCATAGCCTTGCGGTCGTCTGCCTCAATGACCACGGCGGGCACCTGAGTCAGCCCCGCCATGCGGGCGGCGCGCCATCGGCGCTCGCCGGCAATGATCTGGTAATAGCCGGACTGGAGCTTCCGCACCGTCAGTGGCTGGATGATGCCGTGCTGCTGGATGGAGTCGGCCAGGTCGGCCAGTGCATCGGGGTCAAACAGCTTGCGCGGCTGGGCCGCGCAGGACTCCACCTGACTGATGGGCAGCATCAGACTGGTCTTTTCCTCGTGGAGGGCCATCATATCGTCGCCCATAAGAGCGCCGAGACCCTTTCCGAGGCCCTTGGATATGTTTGCCATACTGCGTCTCCTTTCAGGCGTTTCGTTTCAAAAATTCCTCCGCCAGCGCGATGTAGGCGTCAGCTCCGCGGCAGTTGCGGTCGTAAGCAGTGATGGGCCGTCCGTGGCTGGGCGCCTCGCTGAGCCGGACGTTGCGGGGGATGACGGTGCTGTATACCTTGGTGCCAAAGAATCGCTTGACTTCCTGGGCCACCTGAATGGACAGGTTGGTGCGCCCGTCGAACATGGTCAGCAGCACACCCTCTATGTCCAGGGACGGATTCATGCTGCGCCGCACGATGCGCACTGTGTTCATCAGGTCGCTGAGCCCCTCCAGCGCGTAATACTCGCCCTGCACCGGCACCAGCAGACTGTTGGCGGCGCACAGCGCGTTCAGCGTCAGCAGCTCCAGCGACGGGGGACAGTCGATAAAGATGAAGTCGTACTGCTCCACCACCTGCCGCAGCGCGGCCTTCAGCAGAAACTGGCGGTTCTCCATCTCGATCATTTCCACGCCCGCACCGGCCAGCGCCTTGCTGCTGGGCAGCACATCACCGTAGGGAGTGGAGACGATGGCCTTTGCCGTCTCCGTGCCGTTGATGAGCACGTCATACACACCGTTGGACACGGACTTGTCCACACCCATGCCACTGGTGGCATTGGCCTGCGGGTCGAAATCACACAGCAGCACCCGCTTACCCTTAGCCTTCACAGCGGCGGCCAGATTGACACAGGTGGTGGTCTTACCCACGCCGCCTTTTTGGTTGACGATGGCGATGATCTTGGACACAGCAAATTCCTCTTTCTATATAGTATCCCGCCCGACGCCGCCGTAAACAGCGGTCTCACCCCGTGTGGAGGCGCGGCAAAGGCAGCGGACAGCGCCGCCTTGGGAGTATTATATAACAGGTGCGCCTGTGGATTCAATAGAGAATTTGCAAAAAACAGAAACTGTTTCACGTGAAACGTCGAACTGCGCGCCCTGACGCATGTTTCACGTGAAACATGCCGCCTCAGAAAAAGGGGGAGGGTGTTTCACGTGAAACACCCTCCTTCCGTATCTGCTTATCTACTCACACCAGTATCACGCCATCCAGCGGCGGCAGCGTCAAGTGTACCGTGCCGTTCTGCGATAGGAACTGCTGACCCGTCACGGCGTCGATGCACAGCCGTCCGTCCCACGGCAGCGTCAGCTCCAGCGGCGTATCACCGGCGTTCAGTGCCGTCACGGTACGCTCCGTCCCGTGGAGCCGCTCTACCACCAGTCCGCCGCCCTGGGCGTGGAGATAGCGGATGATGCCGCACTGCATGGATATCCGTTCCGCCCGCAGCTGTCCCAGCCGCCGGAAGAAGGCCAGCAGCGATCCATCCTCACCGCCCCAGGGATAGGTGCCGCGGTTCAGCGGGTCCTCGAATCCCTGCATTCCCACCTCATCGCCATAGTACAGGGTGGGGGAGCCTGGGAAGCTGTACAGGAGCATAGCCGCCAGACGCAGCTTCTTCTGTCCCCGCGCCAACTCGGCGGGGGAGAGGCGGTATGCCGCCCGCTGTCCCTTGTCCTCCGGCGTCTGTTCCACACCCAGCAGGGTCAGGATACGGGGCGTGTCGTGGGTCCCCAGAAAGTTCATGGCCCCGTAAAACGCCGCGGGGGGATAGTTTTCCCGTATGGTCTCCATGTCGTCGCGGAAGGCAGCGGCGTCACCGCCGCCCAGCCACGTCAACAACGCCGTCCGGAAGGGATAGTTCATCAGCCCGTGGGTCTCCCGCCCCAGAAGATAGCGCCTGCGTCGGGAGTAGGCGATCTTGTTGCTGCCGTCCTCCCACACCTCACCCAGCAGATAGCCGTTGGGCTTCTCCGTCTGGATGGCGTCGCGGATGGCGGCGATAAAGTCATCCGGCAGCTCGTCGGCCACGTCCAGCCGCCAGCCGTCGGCTCCGTCGCGGAGCCAGTGCCGCACCACGGAATCCTTGTCCGAGATGATGAACCGCCGGTAGTCCGGCTGTTCCTCGTTCACCGCCGGCAGGGTGTGTACGCCCCACCAGGCATCGTAGTCCGTGGGCCACGGGTGGAAGCTGTACCAGTTGAAATACGGAGATTCCGTGCTCTGGGCCGCGCCCGGCTCGGGATAGAATCCCTCCGCGTTGAAATACCGGCTGTTGGAGCCGGTGTGGTTGAACACACCGTCCAGAATAATGTGGATGCCCCGTGCGTGAGCCTCGCGGCACAACGTGCGGAAGTCCTCCTCAGAGCCCAGCATGGGATCAATGGCGTGGTAATCTGCCGTGTTGTAGCGGTGGTTGCTGTCCGCTTCAAATATGGGGTTGAGATAGATGGTGGACACCGACAGGCTCTTAAGATAGTCCAGCTTCTCCGTGATACCCGCCAGCGACCCGCCGAAGAAATCGCGGTTGGTGATCTGTCCCTGCTCATCCGGCAGGAACACAGGCTGGTCGCTCCAGTTGTCGTGGACCCACCGCCGGCCCACCATACCGCCGACATCCGGCACAGAGGTGCGCCGGAACCGGTCCGGAAAGATTTGATATGTCACGCCTTGTCCGAACCATGCGGGGGTGGGCGTGTCCTCATACACCGTCAGCTGCCACCGCGCCAGCGCGTCTTGCCCGCACCAGCTGCTGCGGCCGTAGCACACGGTGCTGCCGTCCGCGCGGGTGAACCGAAAGGCGTACCAGCACAGGTCCGGCTCCTGCGGCGCAGTGTATATGCCGGAGAAGCCGCCCTCGGCAGGGGGGAGGGGGCATACCTCATCCACCCCCGCGAATTCGCGGTGTACCAGCAGCTCACAGGCGTAGTAGTCACCGTCCCGCAGGGTAAAGGACACCTCAGCGCCGCAGGCTACCGCGCCGAAGGGGGACTTGCAGGCGGCGTCCCGCGGATCAAAAACAGGAAACATAGAAAGACCTCACACTTACTTTAAAAGGGTATTTTCGCCTATGGCTGTGCCGTCCTGGGCGCGGCTGAACCAGGAGTTGATGATCTCCACCGCCGTGTTGGCCAGCGCCGCGCCGCTGCCGCCCTTCTCGATGACGATGGCCACGGCGATCTCGGGTTTTTCGTAGGGCGCATAGGCCACGAACACGCCGTTGGCGATGTCGGTACCCACCTGAGCCGAACCGGTTTTTGCGCCGGCGGATACCACGCAGTTTTCGAAGGCGTAGGCCACGGAGCCGGACACCGTCAGCTCGTGCATGCCCCTGGTCACAGCACTCAACGTAGTATCGGACATTTCGACTGTATTTATCGGATTATCGTCGTACATGTACAGCAGCCGCGAGTTGTCGTAGGCCTTGACGTTCTTCAGCAGATGAGCCTGATAGTGATCGCCGCCGCCCACCAGCGTGGCCACGTAGTTGGCCAGCTGCAGCGGCGTGAACAGGTTGTAGGACTGGCCGATGGCGGCGGTAATGGTCTGGCCGTCGGTCCACTCCTGATCGTGGCTTTCCGCCCACTCGGGGGAGGCCAGCACGCCGCTGGAGTCGCCGATCTCAATGCCGGTGGACTGCCCCAGCCCGAACTGGGAGGCGTAGCTGTCCAGTGTCCGGATACCGGTGAGCCGGCCCACCTCATAGAAAAAGTAGTTGCAGGAGTCGGTGATGGCCTGAGACACATTGATGCGTCCGTGGGTGGAGCCGGTCTGGCTGTAGATCCAGCACATGGGCTGCGGATCCTTGTAATAGGTGTAGATACCGCGGTCCTGGATGATGGAGGACGGCGTGATGATGCCGCTCTCCAGTGCCGCCACCGCCGTCACCATCTTGAATGTGGAGCCTGGGGCATAAATGCCCTGGGTAGCGCGGTTGAACATGGGCAGCCGCTGGTCGTTCACCAGCTCATCGTAGTCCTCGTTGAACGTGGACAGGTCGTAGGTGGGGTAGCTGGCCAGCGCCAGCACCTCGCCGGTGCCTACACTCACCACGGCGGCCGCACCGCCGCGTTCGTTGCTGTCCTTGTCGATCATGCCGGAGATGGTCTCCGCCAGCGCCGCCTCCACATCGGCCTGGAGATCGATGTCCAGCGTCAGCGCCACCGTGCCGCCTGGCTGCGGCTCACGGGTGTAAAGCTCACCGGTGATCTTGCCGGTCTCGTCGGTGGTGATGAGCCGCCGCCCGTCCGTGCCCCGCAGGTAGGACTCAAATGCCTTCTCCACGCCGTCCTTACCCACCAGATCGTTCATGGAGTACCCCTTGTCGGCGTACCCCACATAGCCGGTGTCCTCGTTGCTGCTCCACTCCTCCTGCCAGATGGGGCCGATAGTGCCCAGAATGTGGGCCGCCAGCGCAGTGTTGTATACGCGCGCTGAAGCGGTGCGGATGGTGACACCCTCGTACCGTCCATCGGTGATGAGACTCAGCACCTCCGTGGACACATCCTCGGCGAAGGTGTAGCTGTCGCGGCTGTGCAGCTCATACCGCACGCCTACGATGAGCCGCGCCTCCCGCTCCGACAGGCTTTCGTCCACGTGGTACAGCTCCCGCAGCTCCGAGAGGAGCTGCCGCCCGCTGGCGCCGGAGGTCAGATCGTTTTTTTCGATAAACTTGTCAAACGTCTCCGACCGCGCGTTGGAGTACCGCAGGAAGTTGCCCACCCGCCCGATGGGCAGGGTGTCGTTCCAGCCGGTCCCCGTCTCCTCGCACAGCTGCACCAGCCGCAGGATGGCGGCGTTCAGTGCCGTATCATCGTCAAAGCCGCTGCGGTCGAACACCAGCGTATAGGCCAGCCGATTAGACACCAGCACCTTGCCGTTGCGGTCGGTGATGATGCCGCGGGAGGCCGTCACCGTCTCGCTGGCGGCATTACTGGAGATGGATTTGGCGCGGTTTTCGCCGCCGTGGAGGATCTGGGCGTCGTACAGCACCACCGCGAACAGCAGCAGGAACGCGCCGAAAAACGCCAGCAGGGCGATGACCCTCCGCTTGGCCGGATGTGGGTTCTGCATCATGGGAAACTCCTTTTGGTCATGCGCTCCGCGTCAGGCGGAACACCTTGTAAAACGAGATATGTGCCAGCGGTGTGGCCGCCAGCGACAGCAGCAGCTCCTTGCCCATCAGCATCAGCGCCGGACCGGTGGAGATGCTCTGCTGGTACGTCCGCAGCAGGATCTGCAAAAGCCCGCACAGCAGCAGGCCCACGGCGTTCGCTGCCAGCGAGCAGAAAAATCCCGCCACGATGACCTGACCGGACAGCAGCTGCGCGATGACCGCCGCCGCCAGAAAGACCAGGCAGTAGAAGCACACGAACACGCCGGTGGGCATCAGCAGATCGCAGGCCAGCCCGAAGAACAGGGCGTACAGCAGCGACTGCCCGCTGCGCTCCAGCGTTACGGGAATGACCGCCAGCGCCGGCAGCAGGAAGGGGTGGACGCCGCCGATGCGGATGCGTACCAGGATCAGGTCCTGCACCGCCAGCAGCACCAGCGCACACAGGCAGTAGAGTATCCATTTTTGCACGATGGCGCGCCGAGTCATGGCGTCTCCTTTCCCGCGGTCACTCCACCACGTCGAAGTCGGTGATGATATACAGGTCCGTCAGCCCCTCCGGGTCGCAGCGGGGCTCCAGCACCGCGTAGCGGGCCAGCCCGCCGTCGTCTGTGCGCACATCCTCCACGGAACCAATGGTCAGCCCGTAGGGATAGTACCCGCCCAGACCGGAGGTGACGATGAGATCCCCCGTGATAAGGGTGGAGGAGTCCGGCAGATAGGTGAGCTTCAGCTTGCCCTGGCTCATCAGCGCCAGATCTCCGGCGGCGATGGCCGTCTCTTCCGTGCGGAACACCATAGCGCCCAGCTGGGAGCCGGTGTCCAGGATGGTGGTCAGGCGGCACCAGTTCAGGCCCACCTCCGTCACCACACCCACCAGATTGCCGTAGCAGTCCACGGCGCAGTCGTTTTCCGCCACGCCGTGCTGGCTGCCGCGGTTCAGCACCAGTGTGCTGGCCCAGTTGGACACGTCCCGCTGGGTGACGCGGGCCGCCTCAAACTTCAGGTCGGATCGCTGCTCCCGCAGGTCCAGCAGCTTCCGCAGCCGCTGGTTCTCCTGCGCTGCGGGCTGGGCGCTCTGCAGCTCCTGCCGCAGCTGGGCATTCTCCTGCCGCAGGGCCTCGTTCTCCGCCTGCAATTCCTCCACGCTGGCAAAGTGGTCTCTGATGCCGTCCACCCAGTTCACCACAGCCGATCCGGCTGCGCGGAAGGGGGACGCGATAACGCCCAATGCGTTGTGGAGAAAGCTGGTGCCGGAGCCCATGGCCGAGATGATGCACAGTACCACGGCGATCACCGCCGCGCCGCCCAGCAGCCAGATACCTGTTTTGGTAAAAAATCGCTTCATTGACCGTTTCCTTTCAGCCCAGCAGGGTGATGCCGAACTCCGCCAGCATCCGGCTCAGCAGCAGCACCGGCAGCCCCATCACGTTGAAAAAGTCGCCGTCGATGCGCTCTACCAGCAGCGCACCCTGGCCCTGCACGCCGTAGGCCCCCGCCTTGTCCATGGGTTCGCCGCCGGCGATGTAGGCCCGCAGCTCCGCCTCCGACGCGGCGCGGAAATAGACATCCGTGGACAGGGCGCGGGTCAGCGCCCGCTGCCCCTGCCGCACCGTGACGCCGGTACACACCGTGTGGCGCCGCCCCTGCAGCGCCGTCAGCATGGCCAGCGCCTGGGCCTCGTCAGCGGGCTTACCCAGCTTCTTGTCGTCCAGAAACACCATGGTGTCGGCGGTAATGACGATCTCATCCTCCGTGGACGCCACAGCCTGAGACTTCTCGCGTGAGATGTAGCGCACGATCTCCTCCGGCGTCAATCCGTCGGGATACCACTCCTCCACCCGGGGCACGCGGACGGTGAAGTCACGGATGCCGATCCGCTGCAAAAGCTCCTGTCTCCGCGGGGAGCCGGAGGCCAGTATGATCCTCGCCATACCGCTCACCGCCCCGTGGAGCCGAAGCCACCCGTGCCGCGGTCCGTCTCGTCCAGCGTGTCCGCCGCCACCACCGTGGGCTGCACCACCGGCGTCACCATCAGCTGGGCGATGCGGTCGGCGGGCTGGATGGTGTAGGCTTCGCCGCCCAAATTCACCAGACCCACTCCGATCTCGCCGCGGTAGTCGCTGTCGATGACGCCCACGCCGTTGGACAGGCACACACCCTGCTTGATGCCCAGCCCGCTGCGGGCGAGCACCAGCGCCACATAGTCCGCCGAGGGCAGGGCGATGGCGATGCCGGTAGGGATGAGCCGCCGCTCACCGGCGGCCAGCGTCACCGGCTGGTCGATGCAGGCGTACAGGTCCATGCACGCCGCGCCCGCCGTGGCGAAGCGGGGCAGGGGGATGTCCGCCCCGATTTTGGGGGACAGGGCTTTGATCTTCAGTTCCATAGGCAAATTTTCCTCAAAATATTGAAAACTATCTGTAATATACTATCGTAATTATACTATGAGTTTACTCGACGCCGCGGTAAAACAGGCCGCGGGTCAGGTCCTCCGGCGCCCAGCTGCCGCCGTTCTGATACCGCTGCAGCACCTGCACGCACTGCTCCGGTGTCTCCGTAGTGAACCGCAGCCGCCCATAGGTCAGGCCGCAGCGCCGCATTTCCGGCTTGTCGGCCAGGAACAGCGTCTTGCTGTTCTGGATCTCGCACCGGCAGCCGTAGCCGCAGAGCACAGGGAATCGTGCGCCGGTACGGTCGGTGAGGACGCTGCCTGCCCCGTGGGTGCAGCCCACGCTGCATCTGGTGACGCAGTTCTCCATCACCATCAGCGGTAGCCGCCCGTAAATGATGGCCTCGCAGGGCAGGTACTTCCGGAGATCCCGCACCTGCTGCCACCTTAGCTCGAAGGAGACTGTCGCGCTGGCCAACTCCTGCCCCTGCCAGAACAGCAGGGCGCGGGAGTTGAAAATGTTCAGTCCGAAGTCGCCCCGCAGCGTCCGGTTCAGTCCTCGGGCGATGGGGAGATGGCCCAGATTGCCTATGGCCACCGCCGACACCTCGGGGTGCTGCTCCAGCAGCTGCCGCAGGGGCGTCTCGTCCGCCGTCCGGAAAATGCGGGGCAGCACGGCGCACAGCTCCGTCTCGCTCCAGTCCAGTTCGGGGTCCAGCCGCTCCAGTTCTTCCACAGGAACATACACCGCCGCAGGCTTTTCTGCCAGCAGCGCCGCTGTCACCTGCTCTGCCTTCTGCACGGAACAGGTGAAGCGCATAGCCTGCCCGCCCTCCGGCGCATCCGGCAGGGGAAGGGCAGGCAGCTTCCGGCGGGGTGGGATGTCCATCCGCCGCTTTGCCAGCTCCTCCAGCAGCTCCCGGCGCAGACCGTTGACGGCGCTGGCGGACACCATTAGCCCCTCGTCCAGCTCTATTTCGATATTGTCTGCCGTGAATACAGTGCCGCCGGTCTTGCTCAGCCGCTGCCGCAGCTCCTCCGCTGTTACCGCGCGGTTCCGGGCTTCCTCCGGTACAGCGCCTGTGCTCATGGCGAAGGCCGCGCCGCCGTGGACGGCGCAGGTGCCGCCCAGCCGCACAGGTTCGCCTCGCCGTACTGACAGGCGGAGATTTACCGGTATTTTTCTGTTTTCCCGCCCGTTTTCATACATTTCACGGGCCTTTGCAAACAGCTCCTTCGGCTCCGGCGCGTTCTCCGGACGGGTGCCGAACATCTGGGGACCCTTTTTGCCCAGCCAGTAGCCGTCGGTGAACCCGCTGCGGGAAAACGCCTGCTCCAGCTGGCGGCTCTCCTCCGCCGTGGGCCGACGCTTTTCGTCCAAAAGCCGCCGGTAGATGCCGGTGACCACCGCCACATACTCCGGCCGCTTCATGCGACCCTCCAGCTTGAGACAGGCCACGCCCATGGCCTCCATCTCCGTCAGATACGCCGACAGGTTGGCGTCCTTCAGGCTCAGGGGATGGCCGCCGCGGCAGGGCCCGTTGACCCCGTAGGGCAGGCGGCAGGGCTGGGCGCAGGCGCCGCGGTTGCCGCTGCGCTCGCCCACCACGGCACTCATCTCGCACTGACCGGAGTAGCACATGCACAGTGCGCCGTGGGCAAAAACCTCGATCTGGGCGGGACAGCCGGCGCAGATCTCACGTATCTCATCGCGGGCCAGCTCGCGGGCCAGCACCACCCGCTCCAGTCCCAGCGCGGCGGCCTCGTTGGCTCCGCCCAGGGTGAACAGGCTCATCTGGGTGCTGGCGTGGAGCGGTACGTCCGGCACGATCTCACGGGCCAGGGTCAGCAGACCCCAGTCCTGCACCAGTACGGCGTCCACGCCCATATCACTGGCTTTGCGCAGCGACTCTGCCGCCTGCTCCAGCTCACGGTCCGTCAGCAGGGTGTTCAGCGTCAGAAAGACCCGCACGCCTCGCAGATGGCAGTACGCCACTGCCGAAGCGAATTCCTCATCGGTGAAGTTTTTGGCACTGCGCCGCGCGTTAAAGGCGCCGAAGCCCATATATACCGCGTCCGCGCCGGTCTGGACGGCGGCAATGAGGGAGTCGAGGCCGCCGGCGGGGGAGAGGAGCTCCATCATCCCTTGCGGTTCTGCTGAGACTGCAGCTTGCGGCGCAGCTCGGCGGCCTCATTCTTGGCGCGGCTGGCCTCGTCCAGATAGGTTTTCAGCTGGCGGCGCAGATTGTCGGCGTTTTCCTGGGCCTTGCACAGCTCATCCGCCAGGTTCACGGCGGCCAGTACGGCGGCGTTGTCGCGGCTCATGTGAGCGCCGTCCATCAGCTGGCGCATCTCGCCGTCCACCATGGCGCCTACCTTCTCCATATAGGCCGCGTCCTCCTCTGCCACCAGCGTGTACTCCGTGCCGCAGATGGTCATTGTTACCCGATTCGCCATAGGTCAACCTCCTCTGTATCTTCGCAAAAATTATGTTGTCTCTATCGGTAAAGATATCAATACAGCATCCATTATAGCACAATTTCCCGCTGTGGAAAGCCTATTTTGACGAAAAGCGGAAATTTGTAAAAATGTGACCGTCCCTGCTTTACGCCGACGGACTTTTCATGTAAAATAGGGAGCACTGAGAAAAGGGAGGCCGGAGCCATGAGCGGTTATATCCTGCGGGGCGGACAAGAGAATATCACGCTGCCCGCCGCCGCAGTGGAGAGCCTGCTGCGCCGCGGGGAGGGCGATGCCGCCCTGCTGTATCTGGCGCTGCAGCGGTTCGGCCGCGGCGTGACGCCGGAGGAGCTGGAAAAGGTGCTGCCCACCATGAGCCGCCTGCGGCTGGACGCGGCGGAGCGGGTATTGCAGGAGCTGGGACTCCTGCCGCGGCCCCAGACGCCCGGTCCCGAACCGGCGGCGGAAAAGCCCGTTTACTCCGCAGAGGACATCACCGCCCTGCTGACGGACAACGAGGGCTTCCGCCTGCTGATCCCCCAGGCGGAGCAGCAGCTGGGCAAAAAGCTGCGCACCGCAGACTTGCAGATACTGGCGGGGTTGTACGATGATCTGGGCCTGCCGGCGGACGTGATCTATTTGCTGCTGTGCCACTGTGTGGACAGGGCCAGGGCCCAGTGGGGCGAGGGACGCCGGCCCACCATGCGGCAGGTGGAGAAGGAGGGCTATCACTGGGCCCAGCTGGGCCTGTTCGATCAGGACAGCGCCGCCGCCTACCTGCGGACGTGGAGCCGCCGCCGCCAGAAGATGGGGGCGTATATGAAGGCGATGCAGCTGCCGGACCGCCCGCCGGTGGAAGCGGAGAGCCGCTATATCACAGACTGGATGGACATGGGCTTCCCGCCGGAGACGGTGGCCATGGCCTATGAGCGGACGGTGTTTTATAAGAAGGATATGAACTGGCGCTATCTCAACGGCATCCTGCGCCGCTGGCACGAAAACGGCTGGCACACGCCGCAGCAGGTGGAAAAGGGCGAGGAGCGCAAGAGCGCACCGGCCCAGAGCGGCGGCCAGAGCGGCCAGCAGGGGGGCGCGGAGCAGAACGCGTGGATGCGCCGGTACATCAAGAGGTGACGACATGGCATACGACGGCAGGATCATGCAGCGGGCGCTGACCCGCTTCGACGAGGACAAGCAGCGCCGATCCGCCCAGCTGGATCAGCGGCGGCGGGCGCTCTACGCCCGTGAGCCGCGGCTGGCGGAGATCGAGACGGAGCTGCGGGGCACCATGAGCCGCATTATCTCCTCCGCACTGGCCCGGGGGACGGACCCGCTGCCCGCCATTCGGGTGCTGCGGGACGAGAACCTTGCCTTACAGCAGGAGCGGACGCAGCTGCTGGCAGCCATGGGCTATCCCGCGGACTATCTGGAGGAGAAGCCTGCCTGCCGCCTGTGCGGCGACACCGGCTATGCCAACGGCCGCGTGTGCGGCTGCCTGCGGGCCTACTACGCCCGCGAGCAGCTGGCGGAGCTGTCCCGCCTGCTGCCCCTGGGGGAGGACAGCTTCGAGACGTTCAGCTTCGACTGGTATGACAGCGCGGTGCAGCCGGCCTTCGGCGTGTCGCCCCGGGCCAATATGGAGCGGAACTTCGACGTCTGCCGCGATTACGCCTACCAATTCGCCAAGGGCGGCGGCAGCCTGCTGCTGTCCGGCGGTACGGGACTGGGCAAGACGTTTCTCTCCGCCTGCATCGCGCGGGTGGTCAGCGAAAACGGCTTCTCCGTGGTGTACGACACGGCGGCCAGCGTGTTCGCACGGTTCGAGGACGCCAAATTCCGGCGGGACGAGGACGGCGGCGAGGATGCGGACCGCTGCATGCGCTGCGACCTGCTGATTTTGGACGATCTGGGTACAGAGATGACCACCTCCTTCGTCCAAAGCGCCCTGTACCAGATCATCAACGGGCGGCTGATGGAAAAGCGCTCCACCATCATCAGCACCAATCTGGCACCGGAGGAGATCGGCAGCCGCTACGGCCGGTCCGTGCTGTCCCGTCTGGAGGGGGAGTACGAGATCCTGCCCTTCTTCGGCGAGGACATCCGGCGGCTGAAGCGGGAGCGGCAATGATATGAATAGGACATAAAAAAGACGCCTGCGGGCGTCTTTTTTTGCGCGCAGGGACAGATTTTTCGGATTTCCCGACGGTTTCTGCCTGATTTCGCGGCAAATACGCCGTAAAATGGGGGGAAAGGAGGGGGAGGCCATGAGGAAAAACCAGAAGGGGGAGTTTCTGTCCAGCCGCGTCCGCTACATCGCCATTGGCGCCGTGCGGCCCAATCCGCAGCAGCCCCGCCGCAGCTTTGACGAGACGGCGCTGCGGGAGCTGGCGGACAGCATCCGCGCCTACGGGATTTTACAGCCGCTGACGGTGCGGGACAAGGGCGGCTATTACGAGTTGGTGGCGGGAGAGCGGCGGCTGCGGGCCGCCCGCATGGCGGGCCTGCGGGAGGTGCCGTGTCTCATTGCGGCGGTGGGGGAGGAGGACGCGGCGCTGCTGGCCCTCATCGAGAATTTGCAGCGGCGGGACCTGGACTATCTGGAGGAGGCGGCGGCCATCTCCCGCCTCATCGGGCGGTACGGCCTGTCCCAGCAGCAGGCGGCGGAGAAGCTGGGCAAGTCCCAGCCCGCCATCGCCAACAAGCTGCGGCTGCTGCGGCTGGGGCCGCCGGTGACGGACTGCCTGCGGCAGTACGGCCTGACGGAGCGCCATGCCCGGGCGCTGCTGCGGCTCACCGATCCGGAGCAGCAGCTGGCGGCGGCGCGGCACATGGGACAGCGGGGTCTCAACGTGGCCCAGGCGGAGCAATACATTGATACTCTGGCCGCCCGGAACCGGACGGAGCCGCTGCGGCGGCGTCCTACGTACATCATCAAGGACGTGCGGCTGTTCCTGAACAGCGTGGAGCGGGGCGTGCGGCTGATGCAGTCGGCGGGCGTAGGCGCGGAGGTAGGCCGCTGCGACACGGACGAGGAGATCCTCTTGACTATCCACATTCCCAAGCGCCGCCCCGCAGGGGTTGTTACGGATTCGTAACCCATTTCCCACAGGGGTATGGTATCATGGGCTGGCACAGGGTACCCCTGTGGCGAAAGGGAAGGAGGGGGACATCTATGGAAGAAAACATCGTGTCCTCTGTGAAAACGACAGAAGCGGCCGACGGCGCACGGCTGGAACAGATTGCGCCGGAGAAGCCGCCGGTCTCCGGCGGCAGAAAGGCGGGCTTGATCGTCGGCATCGTCGTGGGCGTGCTGGCACTGGCCTACATAGCCGCCTGCGCGGCGGTGCAGTTCCTGTATAACGACACCGCGCTGCCCCACACGGATGTGCTGGGGGTGGACGTGTCGGGACAGGCTGCCCAGCAGATCGAAGCGCTGTGGGAGCAGCAGGGCGAGCGGGTCCTCCATGACACCGCCGTGACCCTGACGGAGAGCGGTGAGAGCATCGGCGCCGTCACGCTGGAGGAGCTGGGCGTCACCGTGACGCCCCAGGCGGCGGCTGTGGCCGCCGGTGCGTCCCGGCGGTACGAAAGCTGGGGCGGCGGGGCGCTGGCATGGCTCCGCGGCGGGTATGAGCTGATCCGCAGCTGGTTTGCCCAGACCTCCGCCGTACCAGCGCTGGACGTGGATCAGTCGGCGCTGGATGCTGCCTGCGAGAAGTTGGCGGCATCGCTGAACTGCACGGTGGTGGACGGCGGCTACCGTCTGGAAAAGGGCGAGGGCCTGTATATCACCAAGCCCGCTGACGGCCGCATGCTGGACGCGCCGCAGCTGGAGAGCGATCTTGCCGCCATGCTGCAAAGCGGGGAGCTGACGCCGGTGGCCTGCGTCTATGAGGAGAAGAAGGCCCAGACCGTGGACGTGCAGGCGATACACGACCAGCTGGCGGGGGAGAAGGTGGAGGCCGTATGCGACAAGGAGACGGGGAAGCCCACCGAGTCCCGCGTGGGCCTTGCCTTCGACGTGGCGGCGGTGCAGGCCCAGCTGGACGCCGCGCCGGCGGGCACGGAGTTCCTGGCCGATGCGGAGGTGGAATTTCCTACCGTGTCCACTGAGGAGCTGGAGGAGTGCATGTTCCGCGACGTGCTGGGCACCTACACCACCAAGTGTGCGGGACCCTGGGGCCGCCACCAGAACATCAAGCTGGCGGCGGCGGCCATCAACGGAAGGATCTATAACCCCGGTGAGGAGTTCTGGTATAACTCCACGGTGGGCCAGCGCACGGCGGCCCGCGGCTATCAGGAGGCCGGCGTTTACGAGGGCGGGCGCACCACCACCGGCATCGGCGGCGGCATCTGCCAGGTGTCCTCCACGCTGTACTACGCGGTACTGCTCAGCGATCTGGATATCGTGCTGCGCTACTGCCACATGTTCAACCCGGGCTATATGCCCATGGGCTGCGATGCCACGGTGAGCTGGGGCGGGCCGGACTTCGCCTTCCGCAACAGCCGCGACTATCCTATCAAGATCGTTACGTCCTACAACGACAATACCAACGAGGTGACGTGTACCATTCTGGGCACCAAGGTGGATGATCACTACGTGGTCATGACCAACGCCGTGCTGAGCGTCACGGACTATCAGACGGTGTATCAGGAGTCGCCGGACGTGGCCCCGGGCGAGGAGGTCATCGACCAGTATGGCCATACCGGCTACTACGTCCGGACGTGGCGCAACATCTACGATGGCGACGGCAACCTGCTGTCCAGCCGCGTGGAGGCCGACAGCCACTACGACGTGGGCAACAAGATCATTCTGGTGGCGCCCGGGTATCTGCCGGGCGACAGCGAATAACGAAAAGGGGCATATCCGCGATATGCCCCTTTTTGCAGACGGAGACTGTCGAATCTTGCGATTTTATTAAATGTTTCCGCCGAACACCTTAAATCGGCAGCGGCTCACTTGCGTACCGCCGCAGAAGGGGTATAATCGAAATACAGACATCACCGGAGGGGGGATAATACCGTGCGCAAACTGGTCATCGACGCCGCGGCGCTGGCGCGGAACCTGGACAGGCTGCGTCGGGCCGCGTCGGCCCGCATCATCGGCGTGGTGAAGGGGAACGGCTACGGGCTGGGCCTGACGGACTACGCCCGCTTTCTGACGGAGCACGGCGTGGATATGCTGGCTGTGTCCACGGCGGAGGAGGCTGCGGCTCTGCGTCAGGCGGGGATCGCGGCGGAGGTGCTGATGCTGTCCTCCACCGCAGTACCACGGGATGTGGCCGTCCTGCTGGACTGCGGCGCCATCCTGACGGTGGGCTCCTGCGCTGCGGCGGAGACGGTGTCCGCCGTGGCCGTGGAAAAGGGCGTCACTGCCCGCGTCCACGTGAAGCTGGACACCGGCATGGGCCGCTTCGGCTTCCTGCCGCAGGACGTGACGGAGGCCGCCGCCCTGCTGAAAAGCCTGCCATCGATGCGGGTGGAGGGGGTGTTCACCCACTTCGCCAACGCCGCCGACGAAGCCTTGACCCGCCGGCAGTACCAGCGGTTTCAGGAGGGAGCGGCCCTGCTGGAGCGGGCCGGTATCGAGACGGGTCTGCGCCACGTCTGCGCCTCCTCCGCGTTTCTGCGGTATCCGGAGATGCAGCTGGACGCGGTGCGCCTGGGCTCGGCGCTGCTGGGACGGCTGTCGGTGCCGGACCCACTGGGGCTGGAGAAGATCGGCTGGCTGGAGACGCAGGTCATGGAGCTGAAGGACTTGCCGTCTGGCTGGCAGGTGGGCTACACCGGCGCGTACCGCACCAAGCGGCCCACGCGTCTGGCTCTGCTGCCGGCGGGCTATACCAGCGGCGTGGGGGTAACGGAGGAATCCAACGCCCTGCGCCTGCGGGATAGGGTGTACCGGCTGCTCCACGCCGGACGGGCGCTTCTGCGCAGCGACGGTCTGACGGGGCTGGTCAACGGCCGGCGCTGCCCTGTGCGGGGCGTGGTGGGCGCCACCCAGCTGGCGCTGGACGTGACGGACGTGCCCTGTGCCGTTGGGGACACGGTGCGTCTGGAGGTGCGGCCCAAATACGTGGACAGCGCCGTGCCGCGGGAATACCGATAAGGACGAAAAAAGGAGCCGGACTTCATGAGTCCGGCTCCTTTTATGCAATTTTTTTACCGGCACAGGAAGCTGTACCAGCCCTCGGAGTCGTGCTGCTCTACGATGGTCCAGCCTTCGGCGCGCAGCTTGGCGGAAACCTCTTCCGCGCGGTCGTCGATGATGCCGGAGCACAGGAACAGACCACCCTCCTTCAGGAAGGGCCGTACCTTGCCGGAAAGCCCCATAATGACGTCCGCCACGATGTTGGCCACCACCATGTCGTAGTCGCCGCCGAACTCCGCCTGCAATGCCTTGTCCGTCAGCACGTCGCCCCAGCGCACGGTGTAGCGGTCCTTGCCGATGCCATTGAGGGCGGCGTTCTCGTAGGCCACGTCCACGCACTTCTCGTCGATGTCGCAGGCAAAGGCCTCTCTGGCCCCCAGCACCAGCGCCGCGATGGACAGGATACCGCTGCCGCAGCCCAGATCCAGCACTCTTTCGCCGCCATGGATGTACTTGTCCAGCGATTGCAGGCACAGCCGGGTGGTGGCGTGGCTGCCGGTACCGAAGGTGAGACCCGGGTTCAGCACCAGCTTCACCCGTCCTCTGGCCTTGGTCTCCTCCCACTGGGGTACCACCAGCAGCCGCTCCCCGATCTCCATGGGCTTGTAGAACCTCTTCCAGTTGTTTTCCCAGTCCGCATCGGCCACGTTGTCGATGGTCAGCAGCATCGGGCCGTACTCCGGATGCTCCTTTTTCAGGGCGGACATGGCGATGCGTACCTGCGCCACGATGTTCAGGGCATCCTCATTCCGCTCCAGATAGAAGGTGACGCGGCTGACGCCGGCCTTTTCCCGCAGCAGGTCCTCATCCACATAGTCCCAATACTGCCGGTTATGCTCCAGAAAATCCTTGAAATCCGCTTCATCGTCGATGATGACGCCGGTGATGCCCTGCTGCTCCAGCAGTGCTGTCACCGCATCCAGCCCCGACGGCGAGGTGTCGATCTTCAGCTCCAGCCATTCCATGTGCGTTCCCTCCGAATGTGAAGTCATGTGTCAGCGCTTGGTGCCCACGAAGAACAGGCCCATGGTGTTGGGGCCGGTGTGGCTGCCGATGACAGGCCCGATGTAGTTGATATAGACCTCCTTCACGCCGTAGCGGGCCTTCAGCTCCTCTGCCACGGCGCGGGACTCCTTCTCGCAGTCTGCGTGGCAGATGAACATCACCTGCTCACTGGGCTCAATGCCCAGCTCCGCCACCTTGTCGATGAGGGCCTGCAGGCTGGCCTTGCGGCCGCGGGCCTTGCTGACGGGCACCAGCTTTCCCTCGTCGGAGGTATGCATCACCGGCTTGATGGACAGCATGGTACCCAGAAACGCGGTGGTGGCGGATACGCGGCCGCCCATCTTCAGGAAGTTCAGGTCGTCCACGGTGAACCAGTGGTCAATGTGAAGCTTGTTTTCCTCTACCCACTGCACCAGCTCCTCAGCGGACAGACCCTCCCGTTTTTTCTGCACCGCCAGATACAGCAGCAGCCCCTGCCCCAGCGAGGCGGACAGGGAGTCCACCACGTAGACATGGCTCTCGGGGAACTCGTCCGCCATAGTCTTGGCGGCGATGCAGGCGTTCTGGTACGTGGCGGACAGAGCACTGGAGAAGTTGATGCACACGATGTCCTGGCCCTGGGCCAGCACGGCGCGCATGGCGTCCTCGAACTGTCCTACATTGGCGGCGGAGGTGGTGCTGAGGATACCGCTGCGGATGTTCTTGTAAAACTCCTCGAAGCTGATCTCACTGCCGTCCAGCATGTTGGCGTAGTCCTTGCCGTTCATGTGGACGGTCAGGGGCACCACGTTCAGCTCCAGCTCCTGGGCCATGTGGGCGTTCAGATCGCAGCAGCTGTCGGTCATGATGATATAGTCACGCATAGCAAAAGCCTCCTTTTGTCGAATGGATGTTCACGATACTCCATGGTAACACGAAACGCGCCGGTTGAAAAGGGGAAACCCGAAAATTTGCGCACCTCTTACAAAAATACGGTCATTTTCCCACGCAGAAGCGGGAGAAGATGGTATCCACCAGATCCTCGCGGATGCGCTTGCCGTTCAGCTCGCCCAGTGCCTCCAGCGCCGCTTCACAGTCCGTCAGCACCACATCCGGCGTCATGCCCATGTCCAGTGCGCCGCGGGCCTCCGCTACGGCGGACAGGGCGCGTTCCACGGCGCCAGCCTGCCGCGCGTTGGTCAGCAGCTCGCCCGCAGGCGTCTCCCCCGCAGGGTACAGCGCCGCCACAGTCTCCGCCAGCGCGTCCAGCCCCGCGCCGGTTTGGGCGGAGATATGCAGCACGCGGGGGAACCGCTCAGCCAAGGCCGCCGTGTCCAGCTTTTGGGGCAGATCGCTCTTGTTCACCAGCACCAGCAGGCGGGGCGTCTGCTCTGCCGCCGCCATGGCCTGTTCGTCCTCGTCTGTCAGAGTCTGGGAGCCGTCCAGCACCAGCAGGGCCAGCGCCGCCCGCTGCGCCGCCTGACGGCTGCGTTCCACACCCATGGCCTCAATGCGGTCGGCGCTGTTACGGATACCGGCAGTATCCGTCAGCCGCAGCAGTACGCCGCCCACCAGCACCTTTTCCTCCACGGTGTCGCGGGTGGTTCCGGCGATGTCGGTGACGATGGCGCGGTCGTAGCCTAACAGGGCGTTGAGCAGGGAGGATTTCCCCGCGTTGGGCCGTCCTAAGATCACGGCGGGGACGCCCTGCTTTAGAAGCTGTCCGCGGAAGAAGGTGGCCAGCAGCCGCTCCAGCTCCCGCTGGGCACGACTCAATGTGCCCAGCATCTCCTGGCGCTGTACGTCCTCGATGTCCTCGTCGGGGTAGTCCACCACGGCATAAAACCGTGCCGCCATAGCCATCAGACCGTCGTAGATACCGGCGATGGTGCGGCTCAGCACACCGTCCAGCTGGCACACCGCGTTTTTCGCCGCCTCCGCCGTCTCCGCGTCGATGAGGTCCGCCACGGACTCCGCCTGGATCAGGTCCATGCGTCCGTTGAGGAAGGCCCGCTGCGTGAACTCGCCGCCTCTGGCCTGACGGCACCCCGCGGCCAACAGCGCGGCCAGACCCGCGTTCAGCACCACCGGCGAGCCGTGGCAGTGTACCTCCGCGCAGTCCTCACCGGTGTAGCTGTTAGGCCCTGCGAACCGGACGCACAGCACATGGTCGATGACGCTGCCGCTCCGGTCCAGCAGGTCGCCATACACCATGCTGCGAGGCTGCTGCGCACCGGCGGGGCGGCCGTTTCTGGCGCGGAACACGCGGTCCAGCGCCGCCAGTGTGTCGGGGCCGGACAGGCGCAGAATGCCGATGGCGCCGGGCAGTTGGGGCGTGGCGATGGCAGCGATGGTGTCGGACATGGCGGGGAGCCTCCTTGCGGTCGTTTTTCCCAGTATACCACGGCGGACGTCAAAAGGAAAGGGCGGGGATACCCCGCCCTTTCCTTTTTTAGATCTGCCGCAGGACGGAGAGAGAGGCCCCGCACCCAATAAAACAAGAGACACGCCGGATGGCGTGTCTCTTGTTTTATTGGGTGGTTACTCGGCCTTGGGAGCCTCAGCGGCGGCCTTGGCGGCAGCAGCCTTCTTCTCAGCAGCAGCCTTCTGCGCAGCCTTGAACTTCTCCTTCTCCTCAGGAGTGGGGATAGGCTCGATGGCGTTGCGGGGGCAGGCCTTGGCGCACATGGTGCAGTTCTTGCACTTGCTGTAATCGATGACGGCCACGTTGTTCTCCACGTGGATGGCATCGAACTTACAGGTGCGCTCACACATACCGCAGGCGATGCAGCTGGAGGCGCACACCTTGGTGACGGCAGGGCCCTTGTCCTTGTTGGAGCAGTTGACGAACACCTTCTGCTTGTAGGGCACCTCCACGATCAGGTGGTGCGGGCAGGCGGCGCGGCAGGCGCCGCAGTTGGTGCACTTCTCCTTGTCCACCACAGCCACGCCGTTGACGACGTGGATGGCGTCGAACTTACAGGCAGCGGCGCAGGAGCCGAAGCCGAAGCAGCCGTAGCGGCAGGCCTTGGCGTCGCCGCCGCAGACCTTGGTGGCTGCCAGACAGTCCTTCACACCGCGGTACTCGAAGTTGTCCTTGGCGTTGCAGCCGCCGTTGCACAGCACGTGGGCCACCATCTTGTCGCCGGAGGGAGCCTCCATGCCCATGATGGCAGCGATCTTGGCAGCGCCCTCCGCACCGGCAGGTGCGCAGGCGGTGACGGGAGCCTTACCGGCCAGGATGGCCTCGGCGCAGCCGCCGCAGCCGGGGTAGCCGCAGCCGCCGCAGTTGGCGCCGGCCAGACATGCCTGGATCTCAGGCAGAC
>ERZ772812.564-NODE-564-length-32423-cov-12.104548_pt1 | contig 32423 bp, 55 predicted proteins | sample MGYA00511343_ERZ772812 | MGnify/ENA primary metagenome ERZ772812 (study PRJEB29015, sample SAMEA2737706) | human gut metagenome | biome: human gut; feature: human-associated habitat; material: faeces | place: China | collected 2012 ...
CTTTCGCCGTCAGCGTCAGTGTGCCGTTCGTGCAGGTGCAGACGCTCCCCGAGGGGTATGTCACGTCGATCACAGCATAGACGGCGGCGACGGTGACGATCCCGGTCGTGAATACACCCTCTCCGACGGCGGTCTGGGCGGATGCCGAGGGAATTACAGTCTTCGCCGCTTGAACTGGCAGCTGCTTCGTTGCGGACTTAGTCCCGGCGGCGACTACGCCCGCGGCCTGTGTGGCCGAGGCGGTGATTTTTCCGGCAGCGTCGACCGTTATCGCGGGCGTAGCCTGCGTGACGTCGGAGAGAGTGCCGGTCTTGATCTGCTTATCCCCGGCGTAGAACTTTTTTTCGCTGCGGACATCTGCGGCCTGCGCATTGGCAAGGGCAAGCTTTGAGTTGGTCAGTCCCCCACCGCCCATGACGCCATTGCCGAATATCTCGCTCATGCTGTCACCTCCGTGATGCTCACCTGCACGGTGATTGCCGCAGTGGGTTTATCTCCGACTGCATAGGCGGTGATAGTTCCGGCGTTGTTGCCAAATACAAGGCCGTAGCCGCCCTCCATTGCGCCGTTCATAACGGTAGCATCCGGATTAATGTCAATGCGGCTGTTTGCTGTGGTGCCGTCGATCTCAACCGTCTGTGAGTACGGCGATGCGCTGCCCGTCCACGATGCGACCGGCAGCGTGACTGTTGCCGTTTTTATCGCGGGAGCTGCGCCGACATCGGTAGCAGCAAGCGAAACATTGCCCGAAGCGTCAGGCAGCTTATCATTAACAGTCGCAACAGAACCGGAGCCATTCAGACCGTTGTAAACGCTGAATGTGGTATACTGTCCGTTGTCAAAGGTTATCTTGTATACGTCGGTTGTGCCTGCTGCGTGAGTGCCGGATTGCAGAGCGATCGACGCTATGCCGTTGCCGTTCGTCACGGTAAAGGTGGAGGTCGTATTATCTGTCAGTGTGACCGTGTACGTGTCCACAAGGCCGCTTGTGCCGGTCTTGGCAATAGATTTTATGCTTGCGCCGTTCGTCACCGTGAATGTGGTACTTGTGTTATCGGAAAACTGTATTTTATACGTGTCCACAAGGCCGCTGGTATCGGTCTTAGTCACGCTTGTAATAGCACGCCCGTCCGTGCCCTTGTCGCCTTTTGCGCCCGTTGCGCCGCGCACTGAGGTCGTTGTGACCGTGGTTTCATCGGCCATGGTAAAGGTCAGTGTGTAATCATCGTTCAGCGTGATGCTGCTTATGCCGCCGTGCCCGTCGAGCGCTGTTGCGAGGTCGCGTACAAGCACTTGCCCAGTCAGTGACTTCGCCTGTCCTGCCTGTTCCAGTACAAACAGATCTGCTGTTGTTACTGACGAAGCTCTCGGAAGCTCAGAAACAGTTTTGTCCGCGATAGGTCATCACTCCTTTTCTTTCAACTGTTCGAGGAGCAGCTTGACATACACAAGCCGCTCGAAGTTCGCCATGCCGTCTATGCGCAAGCCGTCAAGCACGGCGATTATTGCATCTATCTTCTCATTCATTGGTCTGCACCTCACTTGCATACTGCTGTCTCAGCGCGCCGCGAACGCCGCCGGTCGGTTCATTGACAAGGTATTCGAACTTTGTGTAATGGTCAAACACCGTCTCTTCACCGTTTGCCGCAACGTATCGTATTTTCCCGGTTTTCTTCTCGTCGCTGAATATAACCGCGCCCTCTGCAAAGGAAATGCCCGTCAGTGTGACGAAAAGCAGCCCCACCGTGGCGAGACCGCAAAAGCCGCAGTTATATTCGCTGTTGTCCGCGAATATAATTTTATCCATGCTTCCTCCTTACACGAATGTCAAAACGGGGAAAAATTCACCCGAATAGTCTTTTATGTAGCTAAGTGCGACAGTATATCCGTACAATTTAAACAACCTATTCCCCGTAATTCCGCCACTGGTTGCGGTCATTGCGCTTGCCACAGCTGCGCCGGAAAACACATCGCCGGCATAATACCCATTTGCGACGCCACCGTTGAGATAACCGTTTGTGTTCGCGGTCGATATAGTGCCGTTGCCCACTTGCGAGCCCTCGATATAGCCCGCGTCGCCGCCCACCTGTATTTGATTTGCGTATACGTTGCCGGTAAAAGTGCCGCTTGTGGCATACAGATTGCCGCCGCTGTCAACACGGAATTTGCCGCCGCCAAGAGCTATGCCGTCCGTGCCGATATACACGCCGTTTGTCGTACCGTACAGCGACGACAGCGCGTTATATATCGCGTTAGAGCTGATGGTGAACCCGTTTGATTTATTGCCTATAAAACCGCTTGTGGCGGTTATCTTGCCGGTGATATCAACGCCGTCTTTCGTGGCTTTGAACACCTGCTGTCCGTTGCTGGACAGTATAAAGCCGTCAGCGGTCAGTGACCAACCGAAGCTTTTATTATCGCCGCCGTTCTGCGTCACTCTCGCGGCGATCTCCGATGCGTGTAGTTGAAGCGTGGCGCGCATTTCTTTTTCGCCGTTTTCCCTCGCCAAGACCTCAGCGGCGATATTATCTGCGTTCACGCGGAGGCTCGCGCGGGTCTCAGAGAATTGCCGCGTTACCTTTCTATCTGTCTGCGATTTATACGGGTATTCATGGTCAACGGCGTTATCCTGCGGGGCGGCTATACGCGCCGCCATGAGCGTTGAAAACGTCGTTTCTTTGGCGAAAATACCGCTGAATGCGCCGTTTATGGTCACGCCGTCACCCAGCTCCGCCGCCGGATCGAGCTTTGCCCAATCCGTATCGTATGGCTGATAGCTGTAATCCTTGATACTTTCAAGGATATCTGCTGCCATCTGCGCCGTTGCCCATGGGCATGACAGTTCTAATACGTTGTCGCCATCTCCGGCCTCAACATAGTTGTCGTCGTCGATGTTGATAACAACCTTTGTGTATTTCGCAAGCGCAGGCGTAGTCGTATACCCTGCCGCGCTGCGTCCGATAAAAACGGAATCAGACAAGTATTCTGTCACCCCCGAACTTGATGGAATACCCGGCGTTATCGACGAGATAGTGTGTCTCTATGCCGATCTCGTTCAGACGGATGAGCCGAAGTTTACCCTCGTCGGTCATAACGAAATTCCCGACGTACATACCTGCGATGTATCCCAAGATTTCACGCATGGCGTATCCTCCGGGATACTGTACCAGATAACCGCGTTGCATAATGTCCACCGTGCGGGGATCGACCTCTACGCCCATCAGCGCGGCAATAAAGCGCACAGTTTCAATGTCTGTCTTCGGCCATGTGCCGATGTCGCCGGTCGTCTGGAAGTCCGCTTCCGCTTTCAGCATATCGTCATAGCCGTGGAACACTATCTCGTCCGTGCTCTCGCCGTCGTTTCTGGTATCGATATAGTAAACGCCCTTGGGTATCCACTCGCTATGCTTTGCGGCGTTGCAAGCGCGCACGAACGGCTTCAGAGAAGACATTTTTGCAATCGTTGCCGTCGGCTTTATCATCGTCACGTCTATCTCTGCCGACACACAGCAGCCAACAGCGGGCTTGTCGTCAGTGAACACGTGCTGAGTGGTTTTTATCTCTTTCAGCATATTAGCACTATACCCGCCGCTGTCGGAATCGTAGTAAATGCGCGTCCCGCCAAACGTGATATAGTTTTTGCTCTCGTCTATGAGGTAAAATTCGTCGCCGATTACCAGCTTGGTTTCAAACCAATGGTCACCGGCGATTATTTCTTTGTACAGTGCGCTCGTCGTCTGCATAGTTATCTCTCCACAAGCGCGAGCGCTTCAATTATCCAGCGGTCTTTCCCGTCGCCGAATGAGGTGTCGACCGTCGCGCTGCCGGTGCTGTTGTACATCGTGGTTATCTGGTCGCCCTTGAGCCAAGGGTTTGTATAAGTGACCTCGACATACTCAGGCATCAGCGCGGGCAGAACAATTTCCGCGTCGGCGGTATACAGCATCTTAAAGGTCGCGTCTATGCGGAATTTTGTCGCGATCCTCGCGCGGTGCATGGTGTAATCCATCGTGCGCCCCGCATCCGGGCTGTCACCGTCCTCCCGCGTGACCTTATAGCCGCCGCCATCGAGATAAGGGAGCATATCAACGCCGTTTACTATAAGTTTCATTTGCCCCGCCCCCTGTTTCTCTCTTCGGTATAGGTGTACATGATCTCACCGACTTTACGCTTATCAAGGTAAACGTCGCTCGGCTCGATCTTGCCAACATTGCCGCCACTCAGCCGGTCGAGAAGCGCGTCCAGTTTGCTTTCCAGCTCGGGGGATATACCGCCGTAGCTGCCGGAAGAGAACGCGTTAGGCGGCGCGACAAAGCCGCCAGCAACAGCAGGCATTCGCATATTCAGCCCGGCAAACTTGTCCGTCATGCGGTCAAACATGATGTCGGCAAGCTCATTTGCGACCATAGTCACCCACTGCGTATTACGTTCAAGCGGAACGATAGCTTCTTTGCCAGCTTCGCCCGCTCCAATGAGTGTAGCCCCATCAACAATGCCGCCTTTCGCGTACCACGAGACACTAAGATGCGGTATTTTTGTCAGCCCAAAAAACTGAGCAAGTGCGCCCGCGTCCTGCCATTGTACTTGTATATGCGGCAGTCGCAGTTGTGGTAATTGGAATTGGAAGTTGAACAGATTTTTGATCTGATCAACTATCCCGGACAGCTTCGTTTTAAGGCCTTGAAACTTATCTACAATTCCGTTTATTAAATTTGTTGCAGGCACGATCGTTAAATACTTTACTTCCTCAAGGATTTTTAAGATGCCGTCGTCCCATAGCCACTTTTTCACTTGAGGTATCCATTTCTTATCAAGATCGAGATTGTTTATAGTCATGGCGAGCAATATCCCCATTGCTGCGCCAAGAGCCGCCCCCGCTGGACCGCCGACGCTAAAGCCAATCAGCCCACCAGCTAAACCGCCCAGAACAATAGCGAACTTTTCAAGCAGTGTCGATTCCGACCAGTTAGACGTGACTTCAACACCAACATCGCGCACAGCGAGGGCAAGCCCCACACCAACCGTCGCACCGAGCGCCGCACCGGCAAAACCGCCAAGAGAAAAGCCGATCAGACCGCCCGCAACTCCCATAAGCAGCAATAGCAAGCTTTTGAATATCTCATTTGCACTTAGATTGCCGTCATGGTCAAATATAAGAGAATCGGCAACAAGGCCAATAGACAAACCGGCAAGCGTGCCAACAATAGCGCCGGGAACGCCGCCAATCATAAAGCCCATTACGCCACCGGCAAGTCCGGTAAGTCCGGCAATAATCTTTTCGGCGATTTGCTCGCCCGTAAGATCATTCCAGTCGAGAAAAACATCTTTGAACGAAAGGGCAAGTTTGCCAGTAAAAGAATCCATATTGACGGCTTCATCCACTAAGACAAAAGCATTGCCAGCGCTGCCGCCACCTCCACCGCTGCCGGTGTTGGTATCGTTCATGATATTCAGCGTATCAATGCCCATCAGTTGCTTTTTTGCTTCTTTGGCATTGTCCGCCGCGCCTCCGAGGTTAGATGACAGCTTGCCAGTATTCGCTATGGCTTTTTTGAACGTGCCTTTACCGCTCAGCACTGCGAAAAACTGTGCAATGGCGCTTGCTGCCTTTGCAAGCCACCCTATAAGCGTTTGCAGTACAGGAATGACCGCATTAAGGATCGGCGCAAATGCCGCTCCCCAAGAGCCTTTAAGCCCCTGCAAGGATGCTTTCAGCTCATTGATGCTCTTTTGCGTATCCGGGTCATTTTCTGCAAAAGCCTTTACTGCTTCGACCGTATAAGTTTTCAGCTTACTGAACAGCGCATAAAGTGTACGTATGCCTATACCGTATCTGAGCAGGCTCTTTACACCGCTATTAACAGCAGCCCGCGTACCCACAAATATAGCCTTGAGATTTTTACCCTTTGTCGCGTCTGTTATCTGTTCTGTAAGCTTCCCTGCGCGTTCTTGCGCTTGCTCAAGCTCTGCCGTCTGTTGCGCGAGCACATCGAGTATCTTACTGTCTTGTGCTTCGAGCTTTTGCGCCTCTTTTTCTTTGGCCTGCATGATTTTTTCTTGCTCTGCAAGCTCGGCCTTAATTTGAGTCTGGCGTTGGATTTCAGCAATATAAGTACCGGGGTCAGCGTTACCGGTTATGCTTGTTCTTGCTTCACTCTCGGCAAGCGCCGCTTTCAGCTCTTCGACGCGGTTATATGCTTCAACAGCTGCGTCCTGCGCCTCCTTGAGCTGTTCAACTATTGGCGCTCGCGCAGATTCATTTTTTGCTATATTTTCTTTGAGCTTGTCCATCTTGTTTGCAAGCTTGTCAAGCTCTTTGGCGGCTTGGCCATCGTCAATTTCCACCGGGAATCTCAATTCAGTTGCCATTTATCCGCCTCCTGTCCATTTCTTCAACATTTCTTCATCTTCCGCCGTGTATTTTTGCGGAAGATTTACGATTTCGCGATTCTGCCTTAACCATTCGCGTTCATACTTCTCAAGTTTCTTACCCTTTGCCAACTTAGAACGGATATTGACGATTTGCGAGAATGCGCAGTCTCCGCCAATCTCCATATACGCGCCCATGAACGTCCACCAATGGAGATATTCGACTGAGCGGCATTCGTAGCCGAGAACGCGATTTACCGGCGCGATGATGTACGGGAAATCTTTTTCCCAGTCCACCAAACGAGCGGATTTCTTGCCGTGCGGTTGTCCGAGATCGATAAACCAGAAGCATTTTTCAAGTGCTTCCGAATAGTTCGAAAGCGTCTCCCACTCAGGAAAAATCGTCTCTATCGTTGCTTGCGCTTTGTCAGCATCGGAGAAATCCGGGTCGTTCAAAACCTCTATAAGCTCGAGGATGACCCTATAATCCGTGCGTATGGCATGGTCAACGCCGCCCACGTTGAGCGACATAGGCAACGAATAAATCATTTTTTGAACTTCGCGAGGTACTTTTGCAGCTTGGGATTAGTGGCTTTCTTCTCTACCGTGAATGTATCGTTCATGTTCTCTATAAGGCAAAGCATGAGGTTACACCACACCGGCAGGCCACCCGCCATTGCGTACACGTTCATACGACCATAAAGCGGAGTACATACGTCAAAACCAAAAAGGCCGTTTATCAGCTCGCGCATCTCAGCGTCCATAGTGCGTGCAGTTGCAAACACGGTCTTTGCGTCGGCTTCGTTTTTGAGTGCCACCTGATATTTATCCTGCTGCTTATCCATCGCATCGAACGCATCAAAAACGCGCTCCACGAAATCTATGTCGGTAAGGTTGAGCCATACCGAGACTTTATTATTAAGCGAAATTTCCTGTATGCCGTCATCCGGCGTGAAAACAAGCTTATCCGCCATAGTTCCCTCCTTAAAAAGCAAGGGGCGCGTATTACCGCGCCCCTGTTGATTATGCTGCCGCCGGTGTAAACTCGATTGCGCCATTGCTGCCCTTGGTGGCGCTGCCGATAGTGCGTTTGCCGCCGAAAGTGACAGTTATAGGCATACCGGCACTGCCGCCGCCCTCGCCGCCGAGACCTGTTACCTCGATCATGCTGGATTCGTAGCGCTCGGCAAACCCGGCGTAACTGTGAACGATCAGCATATCCTGTGCCGCAAGCGCCATAGCGTCTTGTTTGACAACTGCGAGATTCCAGATGTGCTGCTGTGCGGCGTCGCCGCTGTCCATTTCGCACGGCTCGAAGCTCTGCGTGATAACAGGCTTTTTCATAGTGCCGTAGGTATCGCCGAGTATGTCTTTCTTGCTCTCAGTAGACCAGTCGTATTCCTCGGAGCTGTCCTCGACGCGCTTACCGAGCGGAGACCATACCGGACTTTCATTAGTGCCGGTATTAAGGTAAGCAATGAGCAGTTCACGGGCTACGGCCTGTCCCGCCGTGGTAGTCCATGTATATTCAGCCATTTTTAAATCACCTCGTAAAGTAAAGTTAAAAGGATCTGATGATCCTCAACATCGCCCTCATATCGGGCGAAAAGTGCCGCCGCCGTATCGCGCTTGACCTTCTTAACGGTAATGCCGTCGGCTATGGTCAGACTGCCGCTGTTCTGCTCTGCCCATTCGCCGTATTTATCCAGCACCTCGTCAGCAGTTATGCGCTCGTCGGCGTCTGTTGCCGTCGTGCGGTAAATGATTTTGAACTGGTACTGTGCCTGATATGTGCCGTCTATAAACTGCTTGGTCTTGTACGCCGCCTGTATGGTGGATATACAAAGACCGCTGCTCTTGCCTAACCATTCAAAGTCAAGCTTGGACAGCGGTTTATTTGGGTACGTATTCAGCCATTTCCGCACTGCGCGGCTCACATCTGCGTTTTCCGACGCAGATACTAACGTTTTCGGTTTTTCTTCTTTATTCAAGCCACAACTTCACCGCTCTTTCTCCGACAAGCGCCCACTTCTCAGCGTTTTCTTCATAAGACGCTTCCATCCAGTGTGCTTGTGCCTTTGAATGCATATCCGTCGTAAACACAAGGGCTTTATCAATCGCGTGGAGCTTTGCGCCCTTGCGATGTCTCCATCCCACGTCCTTGATATACACTGCGTGACGCCCCATTTCGTCTACCATGACCTTACCGGCATATAAATACGCGGCCTGATCGCCGGTATAAACGATCTCATTACCGTCGACGCGGGCGAGATTGGAGAATGCCCCGGTAAGCGCCGGGACATAAGGCGTCGTGTCTTTGAGCGCCTGTGTAGCAACGACGGCTTCGGCAGCGGTGCAAGCTGCTTTGAACTCGCGCCCTTTGATAACCTTGATCTTGAGCGTGATTTTCATTTGCCACCCACCTGCCAGTGAGCCATATCCCCGCCGAAGTCCCGGATATCGACCGTGGACACATCATAGACATATTCATGCGCCTGCCGCAGCTCCTTTAGGCTCATTTGCTCTGAGATTTCGCCCTTGGCAAAATACGTCGATGTGGAGCTGCTTTCGCCGCCGCTGTCAAGCGTCCAGAACTCGCCGGGATTGTCAGCCGCATAGAACGCTTTCGGCTCCTTATAGCGCTTCACATCGCCCGTGGTGCTTTCTGCCGTGACGGTGAACGGAATATAGAGCGTCGCCGCGTCCGCGTCTGACAAGCCCGTTTTCGCGATGTTAGCGCCCTTTGAGATATCGAGCAGCACACCGCGCAGTATCGTGATGTTATAGTGCTTGTCGAGGTCGTCATCTTCCCATATGTTAAAAACAGTCACAACATGAGGGAACACAGCAACCACCTCCCCGGTATAAGAGTCCGGTGTGCCCGAGATACTGCATTGCGATACCGGCCAGCGTCTCACGCGCTGCCGCTGCCGTCTCCGTGCCGCTTTTATATGTCTTGCTCCAAGCGCCCACGGTCTGGCTCTGCAGCTCGCCGCCGCTCATGCTCTGCGTCTGCGCGTTCTCTATGATCTGATACTGTTCAGCAAGCGCACAGCAGCACATTTTCAGCTCGTCGCCGGTGTACGTTTTAGCCTTGCCACGCGTGTAATAATCGAGAAAGGAGCTTGCCCGCGTTGCTGCACGGGCAAACTCTTCTTCGGTTAGTGCGCTGCCGAGATAGGTGGTCGTGTAATATGTGTAATCAGCATACATCACGCTCACCTCCGGTTATCAAGAGACGGTAACAGCCGCTGTGCCGGTCTTAGTGCCGTCCTGCTTGGAAGTTGCGGTGACGGTCAGTGCAGTGTTGGTCTCATTGGAAGCGATAGTCAGATTGCCGTTTTCGTCAATCTTAGTGCCCGCCTTGACGGCAGAGCTGCCAGCAACGCTCCACAGAACGCCGTTAGACACAGCGCCCTCACCTGCGACAGTCGCAGTAAACACCTTGCTTGCGCCCTTAGCGACGGAAGCCGTCGCCGGAGCGACGGTAACGGTGCTGACAGTACCGGCAGGGGCGTAAACCGCGAACGGGCAGGGATTGGCGATGTTATCGTTGTATGCACTCTTGGGATTGGGGATTTCCCAGCCAAGACGCATGACAGCGCGCAGCGCAACCATGTCATTCTGCATGAGGTTGTACACGATGGAGTTATCAGACGGGTCTTGCACAACGCCCTGATCGAATATCTTGAAAGTGATATCCTGACGGATGGAGTAGACAAGCTCCGTCCAGTCACCGGCAAACATAAGCGCCTTGGTGGTGTCAAATGCGCCGTTGCGGGGGAAGTACATAGGCGAGCCGTCAAGCGCATACGGGGTAGCGCCCTGCATATCGGTTTTGAAGAGCGGAACGCCGTTCAGGTCTTTCAGACCGCGCAGCTTGGCGCGCATCTGGATTGCAGACATGATACCGTTGACGAGATAGCCGCTCTCTTCAACCTTGGCGATAACGCCGCCCTCCGCCATGATATCATCATAGATATAGGGAGTTGCCGCAACGACGGAACCGGCTTTCTTGCAGGTCTCAAGGACGCTATCGCGCCAAGAAGTGGGCTTGTTCGTGCCGAACAGGATAGCGCTGTCAATAACCTTGCCGAATGCCTCAACAAGGCGCGGGCGAACCTCACCCCAGATGTCGTAATCCGCATCGTCAAGGACGGCTTCGGGGATGGGCACGATAACGGCGATCTCTTCGGCATAGATTTTCTTCTTGTCCCACTTCATTTTAGTGGTCTGCTTCATGCCGGTATCGCCGTTGACGAAATAGGCAGTAGGCAGCATATCCAGCACGTTCATGGTCTGGGTCTTGCTGGTCATGTTGGGCAGTCTGCGCCCCATTTGGAGGACGGCGCTGCCCTCGGTAACCCCTTGAATTATCTCACGGGTTACGGGTTCGGGGATCAGTCCCGAAAGGTCAGTTCTGTTGACAATGTTTGTAGCCAATGTTTATACCTCACTTATCTAAATTTGCCCCTTATGAGGGCGTTCATTGCGTCGTTAGCACCATTTGTGCCCCCGGCGCTGCCTCCGACGTGTGCGGACATGTCCACGCGCACACCCGCGGGCTTTCTTTCCTTGAGGAAAGCGTCTGCCGCTTTCTCAAAGCTCACAGTATCGGTCGCTTTCTGCCCGATCTTGAAACAGTAAAATTCAAGCTCGTCAGCGCTCACGCCCTTTGATGTCAGATACTTTTCTCTCTCATACTGCGTGATTTTTGCTTCGGCGGCAAGGCGCGCCGTTTTTTCGGTGTCGCGCTCTTTCTCAATGTCCTTGAGCTTTTCCGCTTCGCTCTGCTGATTTGCTTTCCAAGCGTTATATGCTTTCAGCTCGTCCTCGCTCGGCATTCCGCGCGTGGCTCTTGCAAGCCTCTTCGCAACAATGGTATCGACCTCCGCTTGTGTAAAGGTCTGTTCGCTCCCGGCAGCGCCGGTGTTGGTGTTGACATTCTCTTCTGCCATAAATAAACCTCCGTTTACCGCCCGTCGGCGTATTCCGTTTTGTGCCCGTCGGCATATCAAAAAGTGGCTATCGCATTTCTGCAATAACCACTGAATGAACATATTAAAATAACGTTTCGCCTAAATAGAACGGTGTCCCATCGGAAAACCATTCCGCAACGCTTGAAACGTTGGATCGTGCCTTGCTCGTCGGCGCAGCGTTTCCGTGTTGGCGGCGCAAGCGGGATTTGAACCCACAACAACGGCGTCAAAGGCCGTTGTGTTACCATTACACCATTGCGCTATATATTGCATGGCCGCTGTTGAGCAGTAGCGACGCGGTATTTATATCCCCCACCGCTTGGGGCATAGAAAGGAGAAGAAAGGAAAAGGAGGTGTATTCGCTCTCTGTCATGCTTTTAGATAAATGGGCATAGAAAAAGCACCGTGTGTTTACACAGTGCTTAAAAACTATATTTCGGTTATTTCCGCGATGTCTGCGAGATCAACAAAAGAGCTCGTCCCTACTACGATATAGTTTATGAACTTATCGTACTCATCGTCTAACTCACTGTAAACATGGCATACGCCTTTAACCTCTTTCCCGCTTGTCAATTTCACAGAAACTAATTTGAGGTTAAACGGTGCTATGGAGTGTATATCATACATCAGCTTTTGTCCCTTTCTCATCCGCATAAGCGGGAACAATGTGCCAGCCCTTTTTCAGACTATAATGAATCGTAAAACAGGTTGTATCAATCCATTCCCCGGTATATAAACCTACTGTCTTACCAATAATCTTGTCGTTGGCAGTTATTAGCTCTGACTGCTTCCATATCCCGGTTTTTTTGTCTCTCAATATGAGCCCTGTACCCGAATACTTATTAAAAAGATCGGTTAGTTCATCCTGCGTTGCGGTAACAACACTCGGGCCGTATAAGCCTTGTCTCTGCTGCCTCTGGGCATACATATTGTACTCATTCGTGCCGACATAATGCCCGTTCTGCCGTCCGGTGTTCATCTCATGCGAATATTCGTTCTTTATCTTTTGCCGGATAGGCAGGTCACGGAGATACGCATCAACATTACCGCTTTCACTACCTGTATTATACATTCCGTTGGCTTGCTTGGCAAGCACGTTGTATTGTTTGTTGATCAACTTCGACTCAGATACGCCGAACTCCGGGATGTTTCCCCGCTCGAGCTGTTCACGCAGCCCTGCCGCCTTGCTGAATGTGTGGTATTCGTCGTTTAGGCGCTTATAGCGTACTGCAAGGCTTGTGTATTCCTCGTCGTCGCCGCGCGCCTTGGCGGCTATCGCCTCGCGCTTGACCTTGTGCAGTGCTGTTTCAATCTGCCGCTGTTTCTGCGTCGCTTCGTACATGGTATATTTCCTGCCCTCAAACTCAAACGGCGGCGGATCGAGGTTTTCTAACTCTTCGTCGGTATATGTCCGCTCTGCTACGCCCTCAACAAAGGCATGGTACAAATGTCGGCAGTTAACGCCGCATAGGCCGTCCACTTGGTCAAGCCCGCAGACTTCGTATATCGACGGGTATTTGTCGTTGACGTGTATCGAATACACGCGGCCTTGCCATTTCTTGTGGCTGCTCCACGGATTAGGATAATCCTTATCACGTGCGCCCCTGTGTGCTGTGACCTCTCTATAAGGCGTATTAAGCAGCTCGGCGGTCTGCTCGCTATACTGCCGTGACAGTTGCGTTACCCCTGTCATAACCGCCCGGCGCGCGGCGACGTCAACGCGGTTATGCCATCCGGAAGCGTATTCGATGTACTGCACTCCGCTGTCTGTGAGCTGCTTTGTCGCCTCTCTGATAGCCACGTTATAGCTGATCCCGCTCTGCACTTTCATCAGCGCATCATCAAGAACCCGCTCATACATTCCATCGAGGTCGAGCATCTGAATCTGCCCGGCTACACGCACGGCAAAGCCCATTGTGCGCGTAATGTTGCGCAGCTCGCCGCTTGTCTGCGCAGCTATGGCTGCTATCGTGCTGTCGAACGCTTCACGGTTAAAGCCGGTTTGATCCGTTACGACAGCATCAAAATAACGCTGATTCTCGCCCAGCGCGGTACTCCAAGCTTTGGAGAACTCCGCGTCGGTGAGCTTCAGCGTTTTCTTGATGTACTTATTGATGTTATCGAGGTCATAGCCGTTTCTCAACAGTTGCTTTATATGCCGGATCGTCGTTGCCGTCGCCGTCTCGTTATACTTGAACCGGCTGCATATATCGGCTATGAGGTAATCGGCAAGCCGTTCATATAGAACAACAATAGCTTCCGGGAGTTCCTGCATAAACTCCGGTGTAATTGGATACTTCGGCATTACTCATTTTCACCTGATACAAGGTCTTCCATCTTTGGCAACGCTGCCTTTGCGGTCGCTTCATCCTCGTTCATCCATTTAGCCCTAAATTCCCAATGGTTCATAATGCCCATCTGCACCATGCGGGAATCACGGGAAAAATCTGTTTCCTTGTCCTCTATAATGCTGTCGTCGAAATCTATTGTGATTTCAACATCTTCATCAAGTCCCAATTTCATATAGGCGTTGCCCATACGTAGAAGGATTCGGCACAGCTCGACAAGTACGTCCTCAAGAATGATCTCATGCTTCTTTATCGTGCGGAACATTTCGCTGTTTTCGCTGATGATCTGCGTTGCCGTGCTGACATTGCCATTATCATACTTGTAATGGTTTTCACCAAAGCCGCACTTGCTTGACAGCAGATTAAGCATATCCTGTATACCGGCGTTGTGCTCTGATGTGCGCAGGTTCATGTTTATCTCTTTGACAATATCGCCGGGTTGCCCGTCCTCCGGGAGCACATAAAAAACAACATCGTTTGTGTCAAACAGCGGTTCGCCCGTGTGGAAATTCGTCGTAGCCTGTGGCTTGAGCATTACGCGCTTTTTGCCGAGTTGAAACTCATTTACATAGCTGTCATAGGTAAGATCAACGCCCTTGAGCTGATCTGTGGCGTTTGCAAATACCGCTATGCCCATCGGAAGCGTCGGATCAACATTGTTTGCAATGTTCAGCCGGTCAATAACAAACGTCCGCTGTGTAAAAGGCGTATGCACAACAGGCGGGATATTCTCAAACTCCGGAACATCCGCAAGGTTAACTTCGGACAGGCTACCTTTTGTGTCTCTGTATAGCAGATTTTCAATGTCGTACGTGCCGCGTTCGCTGCGCTTATGAATACAGATATACAGATACGTGTCTTTCTTAACAGCTTTATGACTACCGAACGCACATTCTGTAACAATGCCGTTTTCCCATGTAAGCGGCAGGATCAAATCAGCCGGAACGTAATCAATACGTATCTCTCCATCTGTGCCGGTTACTGCGCCGGTCTGGCCGTCGACCTGTACATTAGAGACCGTCGGCACGTATGCCGTCGTTCCTCGCGCTGCTTTCAGCTCCTGCATTTCGTTTATTTTGACGGCGAAATTGTTTCGCTTGAAAACATCATCAATGAACGCCTGTTCTTTCTTGCCCTCAAGGGTGATTTTAACCTTTTCGTTCATCAATAGATTCGCCCAGTCCTCGCAGACTTTCTTTGCCATGCCGAGCGAGTACAGGCGACAGGGGACAGACTTCATACCGTTCCACACCTTATAACGGTGGAACGTCTTAACATAGCCGTCATACCAGCTTTTCCAATTCTCTATGTACGTATAAAAACTTTCGGGCACAGTAGTATAGCCCCGCGCCCGCAACACTTCGTATATGTTCATTTATGCTTTTACTCCGTATACTCTGAATACTTTTTCGAGGGCATATCTTGTGCTGTCGATGGTGTGGTTATCCTTATCCGGATAGCCGCTTATCACATTCCCGTCCTTGTCGCGTTCAAACTCGTAGTTTACAAACTCCTTATAAACTGTTGGCGTTCTCTCTGGGTCAATTACCATCTTTCGTATCTGTAACCACTTCATACCGTACTCAACGCTGCCGGGGCCTTTTATCGCCTCGAACGCATTTACGCCACTTGCTCGGAAGTCTGCAACGCTCTTCGGCTCCGCGCTGTCGCACGTTACCGGATAATCGTCATACCCTGCTTTTTTTATCCATGCCGCATTATCTGCATTGCTGGTTTTGTTATTGCAGTGCTCGTCTATAAAATAAATCGTCTCTCGCGCGACGTCGTAATGCACGCGCACGAACGCGAATATGTCCGGATAATAGCCCCAGTCCACGCCCTGATATATTCTATCAAACCGCTCTATCTCTTCGTCAGTAATGCGCCGAGCCTCGATGTTATCAAACACATTGCCGCCGTCACCGTTGGAAACGCCGAGATATTCATGCTCATAAGCTGCCGGGTTTACCTCTTTAAGGTGTTCCGCGTCGTCGAGGAACATAGTACCTAACCATTCCGGCGGCGCTTCCAAATATGACGAATGATGTACAATGCGGTTTTCGTCCGGCTCTAAGAGCTGCTGATTAACCCAGTTTGCGCGGCTCTTCGGCGGGTTATATGAGCCGAAGAAATAAGCGTCATTGCCGCCACGGAGAACAGACTGTCTCACGCTTCGTTCTTCCGCTGCTCCCGCGAGCTGATCGCGTTCTTCTATCCAGAGAATACCGACATAGCCAAACGGTGGCTTTAATGACTTGAGCTTTACCGGATCGTCACAGCCGCGAAAGTATATCTTCTGCCCGGTCTTGCGGTATGTTATCTCGACCGGCGAAACTTTGAAATCGAAGTCAGTAGACAGCCCCATTTCGTTGATAGCCCATTGTATTTGCGAGTAAACGCTATCTTTAAGTGTGTTCGTCTGTTTTCGGACAACGCAAGCGTGCATTGTCGGGTTGTTTATAAGCAGCTCCGGTATCTTCTCGGAGATATACGACGACTTCAAGCCGCCGCGCCCGCCCTTGAATATGTATGACTTGTTCGGCACTATCTGCCGGTTTATATCAACAAACGCCTTGCCGATTATCTCAGCAGGTATCTTGAACGGCTTATCGTCTGCCGTGCCCTCGCTCGTCCATGTCTCCCAACGGTCAACGGCTCTATCGTCCCCGCTTACGGCTTTTCCGTACACTCCTGCAACAATAGCGGCGTTGCACGTCATGTCCTCGTCGTCTATCGCAAGCCCCACGCGCTTTATTTGCCCCTTGAGCTTATCCGGCGCGGGCTGCTGCGCTATCGACTTTGCGAGGCTTGCAAGGCTCTTGTTAGCTCTCTTGGCCTCTCCTGAGACTATGCCGCCCTTTCGTCCATTTCTCGCCGCCATCTCGCCGCTTTTGAACTGCGTATCGCGTCCTTTTTTTAAGTTCTCGTCCTGTTTGGGATTGCGTGGCATACCCTCCCTCCCTTGAAAATAAAAAATCGCCGTTCTGAATTATCAAAACGACGATTGCTGTTAAATTAAAAATGGCAAGCGAACGGAATCGAACCGTTACCTCCGCTATCACGGTATGCTCCTTTTACACCACGGGCTTGCCACGTTTATTGTACCATGTCTGCCGTACCTTTTCAATAGGGTCATTCATCCCGTATCTGGCGATAGATTCTTTTATCTCGTCTATCTGCTCTTGTGGGTGCTCCTTCGTGTTGTTGCTGTATGGCTTGAGATCGTCAAGCCTCATTGTGATTATATCCATAGCCCCCTCCACTGCTTATGGTGTCCCTCGCCGTAGCTGCTCCTACTCTTTGGGCGGTGTGAAAAGGAGGTAAACCCACCGCCGTGATCGTGCTCAAAACGTCGTCAAGTTCACGCTCTTGCGGTTAAGCAAAAGAGCGCCGGTGCTTTCCGGCGCTCTCTGAGCGTACACATTATACCACTTGACCTTGGCTTTTTAGGCTAAACTTTCACAGCAGCCCAAAATTTCTTGCCGTCTGCTCGATAAACCTGTTATGCCAATTTTTGGCCGTGCCGTAGCTGATGTTACACGCCATCGCCGCACCTTGAAGCGTGTGTGTCTTACTGAAAAACACCATATCTATCAGTCTCATGCGTTCTTCGCCGTCAGTGCACGTCCGTAACGTCGTCTGTATGGTTTTCTCGACGGCGACATATTCTTTCATCTCGATTGGCGGCAGCTCGCATAGTGCCGTGTCCTCAGACGTGCGGTGAACCTCCGAGCCGTGCCCTGCCTCGCTATACGCTGGGGTTATGCTCTGCTCTCGCAGCGCCTTGAGATCGTCGCAGTGTGCCGGGTACGCACGGATGATAGCTTTGGCAAAGCCCCACCATTTGTAACGCGGCTTACTCATGCGCCGCCTCCCATGTTATAACCAGCTTTTGCAGTTCCGCCGTCGTAAGTAGCGCATATGCCGCGTTAAATGCGTCTTGCGCTGTGGTATTGGAGAACTCCAACACGCCGTTTATTGGTATTCCCACGCCCACGGGGCAGCTTCGGGGGCTTTCTGCCGGTTTTATGACCGGCTCTGTCGGCGTTGCAACCTCCACCACCGGTAACGGTTCTTCACTCACGTCCTGCATAACCTCGTTCGTGCTGTTTACCCATGCCCAGAACGCATCGTTTCGCCCCGTGCGTACCTCGCTTACGTTGCTCCTAAAGGGTATGCCCAGTTCCTTAAACATAGAGCAAACTGTATTCCGGCTTACCCCGAACATCTCAGCAAGCGCTTTCTGCTGCGGATTGTACTTGCTTATGATCGTGCTTAGATATTCACGCTTGATGTCGTCCGGCATTCGCTTGAACTGTGCCCACTTCATAGGGCTGTTGAGGTTATAGCTCTGTACTTCTCCGTTCATCTTATCACGCTCCTTTTTCGTCATATAATCAGACGGCATTTTGACTCTGCCTCCCTTTCCGGCGTGGGAGCGTTTATTGAAGCTCCCACGTGCTACGCGTTTCCGGTCTGCACATTCAGAGCGGAACACGTATTCTTCATCGGTCATTTCCCTGCGCTCCTATCAGCGGCCAGACGAGCCAAAGCCGCGGTCTCCGCGCTCGGTGTTGTCAAGGTGGTCTACAATCTCAAGTTCCGGTGTGATTATCGGCATAATTACAAGCTGGCTGATCTTATCACCCTTGTTGACTTCATAAGCGTTCTGACCGTGGTTATAGAGCTTGACACATATGCTCCCTGTGTAACCGCTGTCTATAACACCCTCGCTGGTTATGTCGTGCTTGACGTTCAGCCCGGACTTGCTCTTGAGCATACCGACATAGCCCTCCGGTATCTCGATATGTACGCCGGTATCAATGACGGCGCTGCTGTACGGCGGGGCATAAGCCCTTATAGGTGAGCGCAGATCATATCCCGCGTCAAGATCGTGCGCACGTTCCGGCAGGTAGGCGCCGGGGCCGATTACAATTTTCAGCAGTCTGCAAAACATCTTCGTCGTTGGCAAGCGCCGGGAAGAACCGGAGCAGACATTTTCTTGCAAGCTTCTCATTTGCTATGTACAGTTCCTCACAGCTTGTGTTGCTTGCCGTCTCTGGTGACGATTTTGATATCATATCTTACCTCACGCGGTGCCACGAAGTTCCAGCAGTCCATATAGGTTAGCTCACTCATGTGCGTCCTCCTCGTCTTCAAAGCGTTTGAGGCATTCGCGCAACTCCGCGCATACCCACCCCGCAAGATAGAGAAGTGCTAACACGCCCTCCATGCTATCGGTTCCGCCATACAGCCAATCCACCATTGCAAACATAACATCCTCATCAGACATGGTTTCCGGAATCTCGTCTGGTTCCATATATCGGCATATAAGCTTTCGCATTAAATCAAGCAGGGCGATGTCTGTACCGTTCTCTCCGTATCCGCGCACCCACGTTTTGCCGTCTTTGGCATAGAACAGATTCAGCGACTGTTCTAAATTGCCTTGTGGAGTATTTGTCGTAAGTCTCATGTTGTTTTCCTTTCTCCGTGCGAACAAAAATCATTTGGTTCAACGTCAGCATATTGAAAATAACCATTACAAACAAACCCATGGCAACCTTCTTCGTTATAGTAGTATGCATATTTACAGTCTTTACACCTAACTACAGGGACGGCGTCAATCGTAGGCGCGGTATTAACAAGCGTTGCCGCAAGAACCTTTACGCTTCGAATTGCCGTGCTTTCTTTTACACGCTTTTTCAATGCATCAGCATCAATCGGTCGCATAGTCACTGCCTCCGTTCTTTCCCTCACCATAAGAACAAAAATCATCAAGCTCCATACCAAAACCAAGTCTGCAACAAATTATGTATTTGTTGTCATCTGACATAATGCCGCTCGTACAGTTCTCGCATCTCACCACCGGTGCAACGTCGGCAGCAGGAAAATTTTCAATGTCAAATTTTACGTTAAAATATCGGCTCGTTCCCTTCATGTAGTCAAGAAACGCCTCCCGCTCTATGTATTCAGCCATATAGCGCTCTCCTTTGTCTTACTTTCTCTACTTCTGTGCAAAAACACTGTGCAAGCTTCGTAACACAGTCATCGCACATCCAGTATTCGTGATACTTCGTTGAAAGGCGCTTACCATCGTGATACCCTGTCTCCGGTACTGTTAGTTTGAAGACGAAGTCCATCTTGTGACAGCCGGAGCAAACGCAGTTGTCCGTATCGCTGATATGGCCTCGAAACTCCACATCTGGGAGATAGTTAACATTAGCTTCGTTCATAGTCTGTCAGTTCCTCACTATCGTAAAATCGTTCTTGAGTATTCCGTTGGATAACACAAAGCAGTTGGTGCGTGGCTTGTTGAGCTCTCCGATCTCCGGGATTATAAAGTGTATCCGCTTCCGAAAGAGTATGATCTGGTGTCCATAGTCAAGCGGTACGCCATCATTCAGAAACAGGAAAGGCAGGATCAACGCGAACGGCAAATTCAAATCCTTCAGGCGCTGGAGGATTTCTTTCTTGCGGCTGAACGGCGGGTTGCTGACAACAGCATTGCAGCCGGGCGGCGGCTCCGTTGTGAAGAAGTCGCTGCTCGTTGCCGTCACGGTGTGACCGTACTCCCGCAGCACGTGCGGAAAGTGGCTCTTCTCTGTATCGAACGGACACCAGATATTCAGATCCGGGATGAGATTGTCTGCGATAATGCGGACGTCTTTCTCAAGCGTGAAGTATTCATCGCCGCGCACCGAGTTGATTGCCAGCACATCAGCGTTAATGTTGGTCACGGTTCATCCTCCTCAATCTCTAACTGCCCCGGCAGAACGCCGTCCTCCATCCACCAGTGGAATACATCAACGCCAGTAGTACCCATACTCCATGAGCCGTCCATCTTTCCGCGGCGCTGTCCTTGCCGCCGCTGTCAGTCAGCAGCAGCGGACGGTGATACAGGCGCAGCGACATATCCGACGCCAGCCGCAGCCGCTCCATTGCAGTTTGTTCTTTGTCCATCCGTTATACGATTTCTCCCGTCTCCGGGCCTACTGCCTTGCAGCGATTCAGACGCTTTGCAATCATCTTGCCGAGCAAGCCCGCTTCTTCAAGCGGAACCTCGCGCAGAACCTTTGCCTTTGGCGCACGTACTTTGCCGGTTTCGTAGAGCGGTACAACAATCTCTGCCGCGTCCGCCTCAAGTTCAAGCAGTGCTATATCATCCCAACTCTGCGCATACGCGCAAGCCCAACTTGCTGTTGCCATGTGTATACCCTCTCCGCAATCTTCTTCCGGATCAGCCGTGAAGCCGTTCGCAACTGCCATTTCGCCGATTTCGTAAAAGAAGCTTTTATCCCAATCCGACACATACTCTGTGTCACGCTTATGCACTGCCTTGTACAGCATGATTTTACCGTCAATGATCGGGATATCATTTCCTTCAGCCCAATCCGTGATGTTGCCGGTGTTGTACACGACACGAGCGTTTCCGGACACTTTAACATTGCCCCTCGCCTCGACGGAGCTGTTGTCCCTCGCCACGACGGAGCTGTTGCCCCGCGCCTCGACGGAGCTGTTGTCCCACGCCTCGACGGAGCTGTTTTCCCTCGCCACGACGGAGCTGTTGTCCCTCGCCACGACGGAGCTGTTGCCCCTCGCCACGACGGAGTATGCATATCTCTTGTTAACGACCGCCCTGTTGTATAGCGTGCCAAACTTAATGATTATTCTGCCGTTGTAATCTACCGGTATTGCATCAAGTTCTACCTGACTGGTTACTATTTTCTCGTACATTTTCTTCTCCTTTTCAAAGTCGCCTTTTGGCGTATTCGGCCATGAGCAGAGCCTCTGCCATGCCGTCGTTATCTTTTCTGCATCTTTCTGTCGGCAGCAGCGACACTCCGGGGAAAAGCCGCTTGCACACCATGATCGAGCTGTTTTTGTCTCCGGTAATGGAAAATTCCTTTTTCCACTTCTGAGGCTGTACGAGCTCGTAGGATATGCCCATTGCCTCAAGCACTCCCTGTACCCACCCGAAGTTCTGACCAAAGTTAAACATACTCGTAACGCCCTGTCCGGGCATCGCGTGAACGTGCTCAAGGCAGCACACCGAATCAGGCGGGACGCGGGACAGAATTTCTATGTACCGGCTCTTCTCATAGGGGGCAACGGTTATGCCGCCGTCGCGGACCACTGCAAGCCCGCCTTTTGCACCGGGGTCTATACCTATGTATGTCAATAAGTCATCTCCTTTTGGCACTTAGGAAACCTATATTCATCTGCCCGCGGCTGGTATAAAGCCGAAGTACCGACGCCACCGTTGCCGGGATAGCTGCGCTGCGTGCATATTCCAGAACTGCGTCCAGCGTGTCACCGGCCTTGTCCTGTACACAGAGCACCTCGCAGATGTTCGGGATGTTCTTCAGCGCCTCGCGGTATACATCCTCCGGGCTTTCCCGAACGGCAAGCGCAATGTCGTTGATAAGCTTCCACGCATACGCATTGGCGTTCAGACTGCGCTTTTTCTTTGCCGGGGATATCTCATACTCCCCCGGCTTAAAGCCGTACACAAAGCGTCGTGCGTCCGGTATCGAAGCGGTAAGTATGAGGTCATTGCCCATGATCCGGGCGCTCTCAATCTTCATTCGCACCTCCCGGCAGCGCCGCAAAGCCAAGCTTCCCGGATATTTCGGCCAGCGTGTTTTTTACTCCGGTCGGCAGCGCCATGTACTCCCGCTCTTTTTCAGCCCTCACCGTGTATGAGCGCTGGAAGTTCGACGCTATGACGCTCTGCACTGTCTCCGCGTCCATCATCGCCCATTCTTTCAGCTGGTTAGGACTGCCAACGATCCGCTGAACCACCGGCGGGAGCTTGTCAAACTCGTCTTTCGCGTGATAGATTCCGCGCTGTGTAGCTGCGTTCACAAACTGCCATGCCTCTTGCGGCGTCATGTCCGCGTTGGTCGTCATGCCAATAAGGCGCTGCTTGATAGCCCCCGGCGGCGGCATGAATCTATCTGCCGACGCGGATATGTGTGCCATCACGGCGGCTTGCACGGCGCTTGCCGGGTCGTCTTCAAAGACCTTAGCCCATATCTTGACCGTGGAGCGGAGCGCATCAGCAGATAAGTTCTTGAAGCTGTCCGGATATACCGTCTGCATAATGCCTATGATCTGCGCCGATTCTCGCTCAGTCATCGAAATCCCCCCTCCGTATCATTTCGGCTAACCTGTCAGCCGTCGCCACCGGCGCGGGCTGCGTATACTTCCGGTTAAGTCCCCAACCGTCACGGTGGCATTTCCTAACGGTGAGGTTCCAGTCTTTCCACTTGTTTTTGTTGCCCGTGGACTGCGCCGATTCGTCTACGTAAGCGATGCAGCGGGCAAGTTCGGTTTCTCCGAGGTCTGCAAGCAAGCGTGAATATTCGTTATCCGTTAGCTTTACCCAGCCATATTGCCCGTGAGCGTGGCGCGTGGGCGCGCTCTCTTTCGGATTCGTATTCGGATTTGGATTCGTATTCGGATTGGATTCAGGCGGTGATTCACCGCAGCTCACCGTCGGTGACGGTGGTTCACCGTGAGGCGGTGCAGGAAACCGCGATTTTTTCGTCTGGATTCTTTGATGCGACTCCCATGTTGGGAAGTATAGGTAGGGCTTTCCGTCCACTTCGTAGAGGCCAACGCAGCCTATACCCGCCAAATCTCGCAGAGCGGCATCTATATCCTTATTCGTTATCCTGTCCCGTAGGGGGAAGCAAGCGCCTTTGATTATCGCCGGTCTTGCATCCCCTCTGCCGTAGTCGTCCACATACGTAATCAACGAAATCCAAAGCCGGAATTGGAAGTCTGTCATCCTGTTTACGTCCTCCGACGTGTGGATGCTCTCTTTAATTATCCGGTTCGGCATTCTCGCGCCTCCAATCTGTACCGTGAATAGCGCGTTGCCTCGCCGTATCTGTTCTTTCCGGTCTCTGTCTCGCCGACTATCGGATAGCCGAGCTTGCGCAAGTCGTTAATGCGGGAGGCAAGCCGCATTATTCCGTATTCGGTCATTGCCTCCTTGCTCGTTATGCTGCCGTAGTCGGTCAAGTGCCGGATTATTCTTTCGTTCTGTGTCATAGGTCAAAACGGGAGAGTTTCGCCGTCCGCTTCCAGCTCTTCAAACTCTGGCGGCTCGGCGTTTGTGCCGGTGCTGCGCTTGCTCTCGCCGAAATACACACTGTCGGCGATCACCTCTGCGTTGCGGCGCTTGTTGCCGTTCTTGTCCTCCCAATCGCGCATCTGCAAGCGACCGGTTGCAATGGTCATGCTGCCCTTAGTGAAATACTTGCTGACAAACTCCGCTGTCTGACGCCATACTACGACGTCAATAAAATCGGTCTGCTTTTCGCTGCCGCCGCTCTGATAGTCACGGTCAACTGCAAGGGTGAACGTCACAACCGGCGTTCCCTGCGGCGTGTGGCGCAGCTCCGGATCACGTGTCATCCTGCCCATGATGGTTATTCGGTTAAGCATTTAGCCCTCCTGTTCTGCCGTCTTAACGGCTTTCTTTGCTTCATTGATCTTGGTCATACAGTCGCGGCACAAGCTGCGGCCATAGCTTTTCTGACTGTTGCGTACCACGTCCGCCGGTGTCCAGACGCGCCCGTCCTTGAGCTTTATAGGCTCTATCTTGCTACCGCAATCGGCGCATATTAGAGCCGTCTGTGTGTATCGCTCTTCTGTGCTTGCCGTCTGATCCGGGTCATCGCCGGTGCTGATCTTATAGGCTTTCATCAGCGCGTATTTATCGGCATATGTCATTGCCTTGCCGCTTCCCTTATCCTGGCTGTCTATGCCCTCTGCAAAAGTCGTCGTTTCTATGTATTCTGCCGGATTGTCGATGTTGCAGAAGCGATAGACGGTCTTGATGCGTTCGTAGAACGTCGTTTTCTTCGTTACCTTGCCCTGATATTCGTTCTCGCTTTCGAGTATCTGAGATTCGAGAACGTGACGTTCAGCAGGATAGGAATAAACACCGTGCTTGATTTCAAGCGGCTTAACTGCGTCGATGATATCTCGCTCGGATACGGCCTTATAGCTCTTGCCGCGCCCAGTCTCCACGCTCAGATTCTTTGCGACGGTCTGTAAGTCCGCCGTGATTGCGGCCATGCGCTGATATATGTTTTTCTCTGACATTTCTGCCTCCTTATTTAATTATCAAGGATGTGTTCTCCACCAGCTTTGCGCCGGGGATTTCTGCGCCTTGCACAAGCAGAGCTTTTATCGCGACCTTGTTAGCCGCCGGGGCGGTGAAGCGGAGCAAGGTGTTATTCCCTGTTTTTTCCGCCCAGTCTATAAAGTCATCTGCAAGCTCAACCGCCTGAGATTTGCGGAATGAAACCGCACATTTTGCCGTCTGGAATTTCTGCCCTTGCAGCGCATAATCGAGATAGTCCCTAAGGCGTTCGGCCTTTTTCTCTGCTGCCTTGCGGCGCTCGGCAAGTGCTGTCTCCTCGTCCTTGAGTGCCTTTACATCTGCTGCGAGATTCTTGACGTAGCACGCAATATTCTCGATCTTGCTCTCTCGCTCCATCATTAGAGCGTCGAGTGCGTCATTATCAACCAGCAATTCCCCGGTCTCCGGATCAACAGCATTTGCAAGCTGTTCTATGCTTTTGTCAATTTCGTAAAGTGTCATTTTCACCCTCCGTTGAAACATTTGACGGCGTCCGAAAGCCTTTTGAAATACTGGCTTTTGCCGTCTATCATTACTTCGTAATCGCCATAGCTCTTATCCGCGTAGTGCTCCATCGTTCAGAAAAGCATTTTGCCCTTGTGTCTATACATGAGGTGCTTTTCTCTCATCCCCTCAAACCGTGCGCAGCTCAAATGTTCGGGGAGCACGGCGCAGATATCCGCAAAATCGTATAGGCTCATTCTTCGGGCACTTCCACGATCTCACCGTCTTTGAGCGTATACCATGTATCCGCTTTGTACGTCTCGCCGTCAATCTCGAACGACTTAACGCAAATGCACGGACACCCCTCACCGATCCACTCGCCATACTCGGCAAGTGTGCACCAAGTACCTACGGGCGCTTTGATTCGTCCGCGCTTGCCCACACAAGCTACCACATTATTAGCGTTTTCAACGGTGATCTGCGCGTCATCGCCGGAGCTGCCGATCTTCGCGTATCTGCCGGAGCTGCCGATCTGCGCGCCATCGCCGGAGCTGCCGATCTGCGCGCCATCGCCGGAGCTGCCGATCTGCGCGCCATTGCCGGAGCTGCCGATCTGCGCGCCATTGCCGGAGCTGCCGATCTTCGCGTCATCGCCGGAGCTGCCGATCTGCGCGCCATCGCTAACATCAACATCTTCCGGTTTCGGCATCTCCTTTATCGTTTTTTCATAAAGGAAATCAACGCAAGCTTGTATAAAGCCCTTAAAGCCAAGCTTGAAACCGATTTTTATAGTACTTGTCGCGAACTTTCGCCCGTCGCCCGTGACCGGCTCGTCGATTGCCTCAACCGTCGTGAACTCGCTGAACTGTCCGTCCGGCTGCACAAGCGGATAATAGTCAAGCGTGTCAAACGGGTTGACGCAGTAGTGCGTAACACCGGAGCAGCAGATACCGTGACCGTTTTTCTTATAAACGGTATCCTCTTCGTACTTATGCCCACGACATATCAAGCCGGGGTTGTATGCTTTGTAACCTCTCTCGTTCATTGTTGACATACCCATCCTTTTCGTTTATAATCGAATTTGTTGATATACCCAGCCGCTTTCCGATCTGCTTATCGGGGGCGGCATTTTCAATGCCTGTGAATCTTCGTGCCGTCCGGCATGATGAAGAAATCCGCGTCCGTAGCCGGTGTGTAACGCTTGCCGTCGAGTTTCCCGGCCTTGTCCATGTCCGCCCAGCCGTAAGACTGCGCGATCTCGCGTATCTCATTGGCGCGCTCTGTGATGATGTCGAGGTAGACGATCACAGCAAACAGCACCAACGCGAGAGCGCCGACGATCAGGACACTTAATGTCTCTATGCTCATTTCCCGGCCTCCTGCCATGCTCTTTCACTCGCCGTGCTGCGCTCCTCCAGCTCAAGCACTCCCTGACGGAAGAGCACACCGAAGAAGTAGAACACCCCGGCAGTGACCGTCAGCCAGCCTAATACACTATCCATATCTTTTCTTTCTCCTTTCCATTCCCGCGCGTAAGACTTCATCAGCGTCGGGATAATTGTGTTTTCTTATGTACGCTTTCTTTGCTGCGTTCTCGCGTTCCTGCGCCTTGCCAGCCTCACAGTCAGCGTGGCAGCCAACGCGGCGGAACTCACAGCCTTTGCAGGGTCTCATTTGCCTGTCCTCACAAACCGTATAAACGGCTCACGGAGAACCTTGACGCGGTTGCCGCTCTGTATTGCCGGAAACTCAAGCTTGCCCTCTTTGAATTTCACGTTGATATCATAGGGCTTGCAGCCGATGACGCTTGCGGCCTCCTGCGGTGTTAACGTGGCCTTGTCCATGGCCTCGATATCGTCAATCGTCACTCATGACCACCTCCAATAAGTTTGCGCCGCATCGTTGCGGGCATTTATCGCGTTTATCATGTTCTGGTTGATCTGCACCTGCATATTCTCCATTTGCGTCTTTAGCAGCTGCGTCCGGGCTAATGTGCCGTCGATATAACGGCCGCCCACATTCACCCAGCCCGGATACTCGCTCCGTTGGTAAACCTGCGCATACGCTGGAATCGGCTTTGAGGCATATTCTGCCTCTCGCAACACAGCGCGAACTTCTTCATGTATGTACGGTGCTGTCTGCCATGAATACTCTTTGTCTTGCGTCAGCTTTTGCCGCAGATATGGGGCTAAGTCCTCGCACGGCGGGACGCTGTTCACACCTTGCCCTCCTTTTCCTTTTTCAGTCCGTCAAGTCTGCCCTGCAAGTACCCACGGACGTAATCCGCGCCGTCGGGCGGTATCTGCTTCAGACTGTCTATGACTTCCTTTGCGGTTTTCTTTTCCTGTTCGCTCATGTTTTCACCTCCCCTGAATTTCATCCGTCCAGTTCCTGACCTCCGGCCAGTTGGACGCCATCACGCAGAGCGTGGAATAAACGCCTTGCCACATCGAACGGCGGATATCTTCTATCTCGGCCTCGGTATATATGTCCGTGGTATACGTCCGCATCCGGCGCTCTACTTCGTCGGCTATGGTCTGAATCTGCTCCTTATTAAATTCAAACTGTTTCATCTTCTTTTCTTCCTCTCTGCTTGATACTCTGGCGCTCTGAGCTTTGAGCACCAGTCGGCTATATTCGCCACTGCCGACGATATGACGCCATGCGATGGCTTTAGCAGCAATCTTGTCATTGGCTTCTATCTTCTCGGTCTGGCTCCAACCCCGGAATTGCCCGGTTTCGTCGTCGCGCGCATCGAATGATGTGTGCACTGTATAAAGCATTTTCATTTTCTCTTCTCCTTTTCATTTGCCCCGCTCCTGAGTTTGTTTCAAGGCCGGTTCCTGTGCGTTTCCAGCAGTTCACGGGGCTTATAACCTGCCTTTCGGCTTGTTACCTCTCAATTTCAAGTGCCTGTGCTATGGCGGTCGCTATCTTTTCATTCTCGCGAGCACCGCACATGAACGCCCGTATGGTGTTGGTGGTATAGCCGGTCATCTTCGCTATGTCCGCGTTAGTCAAACGGCGGATTTTCTTTTGCTCGGCTATCTTGCCTCTGAACAATTCGTATATATCGCTCACCCCCCCTCTGCGTTTTATCAGAGAAAACATTGACAATTCGCGGTAAAAGTTGTATTGTGAAAGTGCCAACAGTCCAATACGTTTTTACAGCTTTTTCGGAAAAATCTTTCCGTTATGGCTTGGTTTTGTATTACCTTTTTTGTCTCTCAATGTTTACAGTTGGTATCTTACATCAAAAATTCGTGTATGTCAATCGCATTTACACTAATTTTTGATGTTCAGCGCATTAAACAAAAATACAGCTCCGCAATTAGCGGAGCTGTACAAAAAGGAGATATATAAATATGGAAAAAGATTTAACTAAAGAATCCCGCGAAGCCTTGAGGAAGCTTTGGGAAGCCTATTCTCAGCGCAGGAAGGACGGAATGAGCAAGCAGTTAGCCGTTCGTTTCCTTGCGAAAGACTACGCGGACTATCCCGGTTTCGAGACAATCCGCGCAGAGCTGAAGAGTGCAGGATATCTAAAGGTGTTCATTGTCGATGGCGATTTTGACCTTACCGACAAGGCGATCATCTTTTTTGAGAACTACGATAAGGAAAACATAGAGAAATGGATTGACCGAGGAATAAGCGCGCTGTCAGGGCTTTTATAATCCGAGCTTTTTCATTCGTTCTTCCGTCATCCTTGCGTATTCCTCGATTTTGAGCCGTATTTCCTTTTCGTCTGTCGTAACAGGGAATACTCGTGTCGGTCGTATGTCCATGCACTTGATATTTACATCTCCCCCGTCCACGTCAAGTGTGAGGCGTTCAAGTCCTCCCCCGAACATTACCCCGTCGATTACGAAGAAGCTCTCTGCGCCGGTTGATACGAACATGAATTTTGGTAGTGCCATTTTTGTTCTCCTTTCAATTTATATTCTGGTATAGCTATGTTTGCATTAAAATTTCGCGTGTGTCAAGGAGTCTTGTCATGTTTTATGAAAACCTGCTAAAGCTGTGCAGCTCGCATGGCGTAAAAGTTACGAATGTCGTTACTGAATTAGGATGCAGTCAAGGAAGTATGTCGCATTGGAAAAGAGGCGGCACGCCCAATGCGGCTACACTAAAAAAATTCGCTGATTATTTCGACGTGTCAACAGATGACCTAATCAACGGCGTTGAAGGTGCCAACAGCACCGTTACAGCTTCGGATACGGAAATTTCAGCAGAAAAGCGGGAAATGATTAACTTGATTTTAGCGTTGCCGGATGACAAAGTAAAAGCTCTTTATCAGATAGCAGTTCAAGCGCTCGCTCTGTGAACCATTTGAATTGTTCGGCATTCATCTCGCATATCATGTTTATTAGTTCTTCTCGCTTCTTCTCCACTTTTTTCTTCTCCTTATATTATTTTCGACAAATTTCACTTGATTTTGGCAAAACAAAGTGTTAACATTTAAGCAGCGTAACAATTTATTCACATTATATAATGAAAAGGGGTAATGTCATGGTAAAAAGACTGCTAACGTGTCTACTCGCATTTTCTCTTGTTCTCACGCTCTGTGCCTGTGGCGGCGTAGCCGCGTCAAGCGCGGCGGGGAGCACCAATCCCACCAACAATGCTCCGGCACCTGAACCTGAACCGTCCGCAGCTCCCGCCGCTACGGTTTCAGATGAGTGCTCTGCTCTCGGTTACACCGTGAAAATCGTCGCCGCGCATAAAACTTACGGCTCTGACGGTGATTTGCAAGTTGCTGTCGAGGTCGAGTTTACGAACGATAACACAGACCCCATAGACTTCATGGGAGCTGCGCAGATAACCGTGTTCCAAAATGGTGTGCAGCAGGAAAAGAGCGAAATGTATTTAGGCGATGGCTACGATTGGGATTCATATTACCGTCAGATTAAAGACGGTGCTACTATTAGTGTTTTCGAAGCGTTTCCACTATCCAGTGAAACAGACCCGGTCGAGGTCAACGTTGAAATCATCGACTATAATAAATGGGAAACTGCCGCGAGCGCAACTGCCGTTATTGATTTGACTTAATGCAAGCGCCCCGGCATTGGCGGCAACCTCTGCCGGGGCTGTAACAGATACCTTGTAAACCGACTTATCTGCTACGCTTTTATAGTAGCAGACCCAGCGAAAAATATCTATACGGCTAAGTAGTTGAAATAGCTTTATATTTTGTGAAAAATTTTTGAGGAGATGTAAAAAGTGTCTGCTATTCAGGAATTGCAGCCGTATTGTGACGCTTTTCAAGGTCGAATACGTGAAGCAAAGGATAGTAAAGGTTACACACTGCAAAGGCTGATCGACGAATCCGGCGTACCGAAATCGGCGGTAAACAATATCAGCGCCGGGAAACAGGTCAATCCCTTGCTGTACAACGCCGCCGCGCTGTGCAAGGTGCTTGACCTGTCGCTGGATGATTTGTTCGGGCTTGAGAAGCCCGTTGACAGTCCGGAGGGGCAGCAACAACGCATTCATGAGCTGGAAATCGACAACACCCGGCTCACCGCCGTTGATGAGCAAAAGGATAAACGGCTCGAAACCGCCCGTATTATTGTCGGCGTTCTCGCTGCCGTGTCCACGCTGCTGCTCTTGGCGGTCATAGGTTACATGATTATCGACGCGCACATCCTCAGCGATGGTCTTTTCCGTTCTACGGGAGTATCCGTGTTCTTCGTTTTCCTTGTGCTACTTGTTATTGCGGCGCTTGCCGCCATCGGCTACGCCCTGCGGTTTTTGTTCAGAAAATAAAAATAGCCCCCAGTCGTTAGACCGGGGGCGTTGTTATAGGGTGATGTTATGCAATGCCGAAAATGTAGAGAAGAGATCCCCGACATAAGCAAATACTGTATGTTTTGCGGCGCAAAGCAGCAGTCGGAGCCGCGCACGGTAAAGAGCCGGGGAAACGGTATGGGCACGGTCTACAGGCGCGGAAAGACGTGGACGGCAAAGGTGACAATAGACTACGCGGCCGGGAGTGATGGTGTGTCGCGCCCCGTCTCGCGCACTAAGGGCGGCTTTAAGACAAAGAAAGAAGCGGTGAACTATTTACCCGTCCTGAAGCTCGCGCCGCGTGAGAAGCCCAAACAGGCGACGTTCAAGCAAATCTATGAGGCGTGGCAGCCGACGCACCGCGCCGGGAAGTCTACGATGGATTGTTACAAGGCAGCATATAAATATTTCGCGCCGGTCTATCGGCTCTATATCTCGGATATAGACATTGACGATCTGCAAGACTGCCTCGACGAATGCAACAAAGGGCGGCGCACAAAAGAGAACATGAAAGCCCTATGCGGCTTGCTCTATAAATTTGCCATCCCCCGGCACTACGTCACACTTAACATGGGGCAGTACCTCACCGTGAGCGGCGACAGCGGCACGAAAAACGCGCTGCCGGATGATGCTATACCAAAGCTTGAGAAGCACGTAGACGGCGTTTTTGGCGCGTCTATCGTGCTGTGCCAATGTTACCTTGGCTTTCGTCCTGCCGAGTTTGTAGCGCTCGACGCGGCGAATTACAACAGCAAAGAGCGGGCATTTATCGGCGGCGCTAAAACGGAGGCCGGGACGGATCGCACTGTCACCGTCTCCCCGAAGATTCAGAAATACATTGACAAGGCCATGCAGGGCAAAACCAGCGGTGCGGTGTTCACCGATGAGGACGGGAAGCCGTTCACGACCTCACGATATCGGGACCTGTTTTATTCAGTGCTTGAGAAGTGCGGCATAGATAATCCCATCGTCGAGCGCGACGGGAAGAAATTTTACACCTATACTCCGCACAGCTGCCGTCACACATTCGCAACGCTTATGAAACGTGTCGACGGAGCGGATCGTGACAAGCTCGCCCTCATCGGCCACACAAGTGATGAAATGCTGCGGCATTATCAGGACGTAAACTACGCGGATTTGAGGAAGATAACAGATGCACTATGATGTTGATAACGGCGTTGATAGTTTTTCTTGAATAGGCTCTTGAAGAGCCATATTTTGATGCCTTTCTATTATCAACCTACTATCAACAAAAGCCCGCAAACCGTTGAAAATAGGTGCATTTTTCGTGAATGGCATTCAAGAGGTCAGCGGTTCGATCCCGCTTATCTCCACCAA
>ERZ772812.569-NODE-569-length-31999-cov-7.929971_pt1 | contig 31999 bp, 30 predicted proteins | sample MGYA00511343_ERZ772812 | MGnify/ENA primary metagenome ERZ772812 (study PRJEB29015, sample SAMEA2737706) | human gut metagenome | biome: human gut; feature: human-associated habitat; material: faeces | place: China | collected 2012 ...
AGGCGAAAAATCCCTCGCTGTTGGTCATATTCCCGGTTTTCAGATAGACCCTAATGCAATTTCCAACTTTGCAATAAAATCTTTTTTGCTCTGGGCGTACTGCGCTTCGTGTATATTCGCACCTACGGAAGTACCTGCTCTTGCAAGCTGATCGGTCATATCTCTTGACACTACCATATGGTGCGGATAAATCCCGCTTTTTCCGGACAGCGCCGATAGAAAATGCTGCTGTCCGGTAATCGGACAGCAGCATTGTAATTGGGGGGTAAACTATCAGCGCTGTACGCGGCCCGACGCATTTCCGGCCGCGAGAGCCTCAACTTCGGCTACGCTCATCTGGTTGAAGTCGTGCTCAATGCTGTGCTTCAGGCAGGAAGCGGCGACTGCAAAGTTGATCGCCGCCTGATCGTCCTTGCCGGACATCAGTGCGTAAATCAGTCCGCCGCCGAAGCTGTCTCCGCCGCCGACACGGTCAACGATATGGATGCGGTAGGTGGGAGAAAACACGGCCTTGTCGCTCGCCGCGTCATACAGCATTCCCGCCCAGTCGTTATCGCTGGCGGACAGAGAGCCGCGCAGCGTGATGGCGACCTTCCTGCATCCAAAGCGCTGCGCGATCTGGCGCGCGACGCTGATATAGCCCGCATGGTCGAGCTTGCCGCTGTTAATGTCGGTATTTTCCGCCTCGATCCCGAAAACGTCCTTCGCGTCTTCTTCGTTCGCAATGCACACATCAACATAGGGCAGCAGCTTTGCCATGACCTCGCCGGCCTGCTCGCGAGACCACAGCTTTTTTCTGTAATTGAGGTCGCAGGAAACGGTTACGCCCTTTTCCTTTGCGGCCTTGCACGCCTGCAGGCAGGCTTCCGGCATCTCGCCGCCCAGAGCAGGAGTAATTCCGGTCCAGTGGAACCAGTCAGCGCCCTCAAAAATGCTATCCCAGTCGAATTCCTCCGCCTTTGCCGTCGCGATCGACGACCCGGCGCGGTCATAAATGACCTTGGACGCGCGCTGGGACGCGCCTTTTTCACAGTAATACACGCCCAGACGCGGGCCGCCGCGCAGAAGATACTTCGTATCGACCCCGTAGCGCCTCAGTTCGTTGACAACGCACTGTCCTATCTCATGTGCCGGAACCTTGCTGACAAAGGCGGCATCCACACCATAATTCGCGAGAGAAACCGCGACATTCGCTTCTCCTCCGGCATAGCTCACCTCGAAGCTGTTCGCCTGCACGAAGCGAAGGTACCCCTCCGGGTTCAGGCGCATCATAATCTCACCAAAAGTTACTGCTTTCATGACTTTCTCCTCATGTATGTTAATTTTTCAGAAGATGGATCGCAAAACCGGCGATTTCGTCTTTGAAGTAGATGGCGGTAAGCTCTCCGTTTTTGTACTTTGCCGAGCTTTCGTCAAACGCGACGCCTTTTTCCTTCAGCTCGTCCATCGCCTTCGCCATGTCGTCCACAGCGATGCAGATGTGGCCGTTGGTTCCTCTGCCGTTTTCCTTTACGATCTCAATCATTTTGTCGCCGACAAATATGGATGAGTTTCCGTACTTCGGCTCAAACCCGAACAGAACATGAAACAGCTCCGCGATCTGCGCGGCGTTCTCCGCATTGGCGGCGTTGATTCCCAAATGCGCAACTTTCATTTTCGCACTCAGCCCTTCGCGATGGAGACCATCGTTCTGGCAACCTCCGTTATTTTCTCAAATTCGCCGTTCTCAACCCACTTTTTGTTGACCAGATTTCCGCCTATGCCCGCGCCGCACATGCCGAGGTCGAGATACTCCCGGAGATTCGTCTCATTTACGCCGCCGACCGCCATCATGGGTACGTGGCTGATCGGCGCCCGCACGGCCTTGACGTACGCGGGACCAAGGTTTGCGATCGGGAAAAGCTTTACGAAATCGGCGCCGTTGTTGTAAGCGGTCAGGATCTCCGTGGGCGTGAGCGCGCCAGGCATGGACACAAGCCCAAGCTCCCGCGTGCGCTTTATGACGTCGATATTGGTATCGGGGGAGATGATATACTTTGCCCCCGCGCTGGCGGCAAGCTCAACAAGCTCAACGGAGGTCACTGTGCCCGCGCCGACCTCCATAGTTCCGCTGTATGCCTCGCTGACGGCCTTGATCGCGGCGGCGGTGGTTGCCCAGCTATCCGGGTTTTTCTGGTCAAAGGTTATCTCAACAAGCCGGAAGCCGCCCGCGTAGAGGGCTCCGGCGACCTTCAGGCATTTTTCCGGCGCGATGCCGCGCACAATCGCGATCAGCTTTTCTTTTTTTATGGTCTCAATTACATTTTCTCTCATTGATACGCACTTCCTTTTTTTGAAAAAGCCCCGCGGACCGCGAGGCTCTTTCATTCTCATCACAGATATTTTTCACCAAAGGCAACCAGCGCCTTTTCAAAGCACTGCATCGGCACTCTTGCCATGCCCGCGCCGATCAGGCCGCCGACACGGTTGAACATACCGCCGTGAATTGCCGGGCAGACGCCCTCCTTGAGTACCTTGCGGATATCGATGCCGACGGGGAGGAAATCGAAGTCCAGGTTGGGGATGGGGAAGTTGTAGTTCTTCTCCATCGTGATCCTGTACATTTCCTTCGTCTGCCCGATGCTCTCCTTCAGCGTCATGCCGCGCAGATTGCACACGATGGGACTTGCCGCGGCGGCAAAGCCGCCCATGCCGTAGCATTCGACGACGCAGGAGTCGCCCATCCACGGGAGCTGATCCTTCTCGGTGAACTCCGAGGAGGTATAGCGGCCCTTCATCATCGGTGCGGGAGCGGTGAACCACTGTCCCGGCAGGGATGCGATCTTGATGCCGAACTCGACGCCGTTGCCGCAGACCGCCGTGACCATGGTCGAATACTCCGTGCCGTCCGCCGCGACCAGCGCCGCTCTTGCCGCGGCCTGACCATAGCAGTGGAAGAAACGCGGCGTATCGACGATATACCGCACCGTCTTCATGATCTCCTTCTTGGGTCTGTCCAGCTCAAACAGTGCCGGCAGCATGAGCCGGTCATAAATGTAGTCGCAGGCAGTCTGACGGGTGTGGTTCTCGTCGCCCATCTGCATACTTTCGGCAAGGATCGGCTTGATGGGGATGCCGCCCAGCTTGTGGAGCGCCTCCACCATGGGCGGGAACAGCTCCTCGCGCATATAGCGCAGGTTCTCCGCGATCTCCTTGGAGTAAAGACCCCAGCCGCAGAAGCCGCCCTGAAACGGTCCTTCCGCCGGGAACGTCGCGGCGACGGTATGGTTGTGCCGGTCCTCCACAACGTTCAGGACGACGGACTTCGTAATGATGCCCGTGCCCGCGCCGACCGTGTTGTGGTCGAGTGCGCTGGAAATCTTGATCTCGCCTGCCTTGAGGCGCTTGACCGCTTCTTCCTCGTCCTTCGCCCAGCCCTCAAAGAGCATTGCGCTGACCATGCCGCGCTTGTGGAGCATCGTCATGTCCTCATAGGCGATCGGGGGGCCCGAGTGGAGGATCATGTGATCCTCCAGCCCATCGACGCATTCGATGGCCGGCTTCATATCCACCCAGACGGGGTCGCTGTCCATGAGCATATGGACTGTTTTCTCATTTGCCTGCGCTATTTTTTCTTTTATATCCATCTTTGTCGCGTCTCCTTCTGTGTTCAGAGCAGTTTGTCAAGAAGCGCAAGGATCTCCGGCTTCAGCTTGACGGGCGGACGCCACTCCAGCTGCGTCACCTTGACGCCCTGCTTTTCTACCGCTTCATAGAAGCTCTGAAGTCCGACATTGATCACTTTCAGCTTTGTCTTGTCGTATTCCTTCACGGTTCTCAGCCCCTTTCATTCAGCGCGCTCATGAGCGCCGCTGCAAGGCGCGCGCTCTGGTAATTGCTGTCCGTCACGATGACTCCCGCGTCACGCAGCATCTTTGCCTGAAGCTCGATATTCTGCGGGTCCTCCGCAGAGCCGCAGATATTGGAAATGACCGTGATGTGCTTTTCGGCGATCGCCTTTTTAGCCTCGATCGCGAACTCCTTCACCGGCTCCTTCGCAACGCCGGGACCTGTGATGAAGTCCAGCAGAATGACCGCGACCTCATCGTCCTGAAGCTCCTGACGGAAGCGCTTCAGTCTGATCTCGGGGTCGAACACCGGGTGCGGCGAGCACGCGGTAAATTCCTCGCTGCCGAGGTCAAGGATGGAGTGCCCCTCGCTGTGCAGGTGGGAGGCCAGCTTTTCGGCATACGCCGTGTTCAGGTTGCTGTGCAGCCGGGCGTTTTTGACGTGGCTGCTGTAATAGATCAGTCCTTCTTCGGTGAAGGTGCCGCCGCAGTACAGACCGCGGAAGTACTTCTGCTTTGCGGAGTACCCGCACATCTCCCGCGCGACGATCTCCTTGATCTGCTCGTCCGTGAAGCCAAAGTCATGGGTCTTCGCGCCGAGGAGCTGAGCGGCCTTTACCGCCGCGCCTTCAAGGCTGAACGTGCCATACACTCTGTGCCCCTCATAGAGCTTCTCGTCCGCGCCGAGGAAGATCGCGACGACAGGCTTTGAAACAATATCCGCGAAGCTGAGGACCTTGTTCATGACCGTGAGGTCAGCAAGCTTCGATACCAGAATGATGATCTTGGTGTCGGGGTCGCGCTCCAGACGGCGGATACCTTCGAGCATCATGATGCCGCCGATCTCCGGGTACAGGTCGCGTCCGCCCGTGCCGATGAGGGAGGAGATGCCGAAGCCCAGCTTCTCGACCAGGCAGCCGACTTCCTGCGCGCCGCTGCCGGACGCGCCGACGATGCCGACGCAGCCGGGGTGATAGCAGCTGCCCGCCGCAAGCCCGACGCCCTTCAGGTAGCCGACGCCGCAGTCGGGGCCCATCATCAGCACGCCTTTGCTGATGGCAAGCTCCTTCAGGCGTTTTTCGTCTTCAAGAGAGACGTTATCGCTGAACATGAACACATCCAGTCCCTTTTTCAGCGCCTTTTCCGCCTCCGCCGCGGCGTACTCGCCGGGGAGCGAGATCTGCACGAGATCATAGGGGTCTTCGTCGAGGTCGATATCCTCGATGTTATCGTAGGTCTTGCCGCCGGATGCGGCATTCTTGTGGTCAAGCAGATCCTGACCCAGCGCCAGCGCCGCGTCCGCGGCAGCTTCGTCGGACGCGATGACGGCGACGACAAGGTCGTTCGCGCCGACATCCGCCGGGATATCAAAGCCAAGCCCTTCCAGTATCTCTCTGTTTGCCGCCGTCACCATGCTGGCGTTGCAGTTTTTGATGCCGTCCGCTTTCTTGACGCTGTCGGTCACAGACATGAGGGAGACCGAGTCCACATATCGGTTTCTTTTGATTATAAATTTACTTGTCACACTAATCGCCTCTGGTTTCCTAATTTATACTGAACTCCAATTAAAATCTTTAGAAAAGATTTTAATTGCCCGAAGGGCAAGGAGTTCATACGAGACTTGTTTTGTGATTTCTTTCCTTATAAATCACAAAACTGGCAGCGCCATCAGGCGATGCCTTCCTGATTGAAATCAAAGATTTTAATCAGGAAATAGTATTAGATTTCGGCGCGGCGGGGCACTGCCCTGCCGTTTTCACAGCGGATGTTTACGCGGTATTTCTCCGGTTCACCGGCGGAGTCCGTGCGGACATGGCAGCCGGTGGATGTTTTCCGTTCAAGGGCGGCAAGCGTCACCGCGTATGCCGTGAGCGTATCGTTGCGCAGGCGCTGCTGCGCATAGCAGCCGCTCTCCGGGATCTGTTCCAGCATCCGCTCCAGCTCCGTCTTCGCCTGCTCCAGCTTACCGGCCTCCCGGATCACGCCCAGCGCCCCGCCGACGATCTTTGTCAGCTCCGCGCGAAGCGCATCGATATTGACCGTGGCTTCCGCGTCGCTTATCTCGTCCGTGCAGTCCGCCGGTTCGCCGCTGAGTGTGTCCATATACGCCGCCGCGCTGCAGCCCGCTCTGCGGCCGAACACCATCGTTTCCAGTCCGGCATTGCCGCCGATGCGGTTCGCGCCGTGCAGTCCGCCGAGGGTCTCGCCGCAGACGAACAGCCCTTCCACGCTTGTGCTGCAATCGGGTCTTGCGTACACGCCGCCCAGCGAGGTGTGCGCCGCCGGGGCTATCTCCATCGCCTGCTCGGCAATGTCCATTCCCACCGCGCGGTAGCGCTTTACGTAGGCGCTGTAAGCCTCCTCCAGCCGTTCGCGCCCGACACCGCTTGCGTCGAACGCCACGCCGCCGTGCTCCGTTCCCCGTCCCGCGGCGATCTCGGACGCGATCGCGAAGGACAGAACATCCTTATCCGCGCATTCGCCCTTGTCGCTGTAACGGAACATGAACCGTTCGCCTTTGCCGTTGCGCAGCACAGCGCCCTCATAGAAAAGCGTCGTGATCACGCTCTTTCCGGCAATCGCCAGCGGCCAGACGGCAGCGCTCGGCTCGAACTGGACAAACTCCATATCCGTCAGCTCTGCCCCGGCGTCAAGCGCCATTGCCATGGCGTCCCCGCCGAGGTCGGCGGAGTTCGTCGAAAACGGGAATATCCTGCAGAAGCCGCCTGCGGCGAGGATCACCGCTTTCGCCTTGATCTGCATCCAGCGTTTGCTCTGCGTGTCAAAGCAGTGAGCGCCGCACACTCTGCCGTCTTCCGTTATCAGGCGCAGGGCATGGAGCGTGGTGCAGACGCTGATATCTTCGTGCTGCTCCATGACGGTAAGCAGCTTTCTGAGGATCGCGCCGCCGGCATCGTTGCCGATGCTGATGACCCGCGGACACGATGCCCCGAGGGGTCTGAGCTGCTGATAGCTCCCATCCGCCTCGCGGTTGAAGTCCAGGCCAAGCTCATCGAAAAACGGCAGAAGCTCAAGGCTGCCCCTGCACAGCTCTTCAACGAGCGCCGCGTTGCCCTGACCTCTGCCGGAAGCCTCTGTATCCTGTATGAAAAGTTCCGTCGAATCCTGCGGATTCAGCGGCATATTGAAGCCGTGTACATACGGGGATGACCCCGCACCGGGGCGCAGAATCGTGATTCTGCGTCCCGGCTCGGCTTTCAGTACTTCATATGCCGCCGTCAGCCCGGCAAGACCGCCTCCAATAATAAGCAGGTCTGTTTTCACGGCTTATTTGGTCTCCCAAATACCGCCCTTTGCCATGGAGCCGACGTTCTGCACGAAGAGGTTGAGGTAACGCGGATAGTCCTTGCTGGGGAACTCCCAATGGAAGGCCGCAAGTCTTCTGTTCATTTCCTCGTCGCTGATGCACAGATGCAGCTTACGCGCAGGGATGTCGATCTCGACCTCGTCGCCCTCTTCGATGACGCCGAGGGGGCTGCCGAGCGCCGCTTCGGGGGACACATAGCCGATGGAAAGGCCGGAGGTGCCGCCGGAGAAGCGTCCGTCGGTGATGATGGCGCAGGAGTTATACAGCTCGTGCAGACCCTTCAGCTCTTCCTGGAAGGTGAAAGCGGTGGTGCCGAAACGTCCGCGCAGGCCCATAAAGCGCAGCACGCAGCAGTCGCCCACATGGATCTGTCCGGCGCGCAGAGCCTGAATGCCATCCTCAAGGGAGTCGAACACACGGGCCTTGCCCTTGTAGGTCATGAGCTGGGAAGGAACGCCCGCGATCTTGACGATAGCGCCCTCGGGAGCGAGGTTGCCGTAGAGCACGCCGATGCCCGGCTCGGTCATGACGGGGTTGTCGAGGCTGTGGATAACGTCGCGGTTGTAGACGACGGCGTCTCTGACGTTCTCCTCAAGGGTATGTCCGGTGACGGTCAGGCAGTCGCCGTGCAGCTTGGGCAGCAGCTCCTTCAGCATGGCGCGCATACCGCCGGCAAGGTCAAAGTCCTTGACGTTGTAGGGGCCGCTGGGAGCGAGGTGAGACAGCAGCGGGATCTCGTTGGAAGCTTCGTCGAAGTACTTCCACCAAGGCAGGTCGTAGCCCGCTTCGTTCGCGATGGCGGGAATGTGGAGGATGAGGTTGGAGGACGCCGCGACTGCCATGTCCAGCATGATGGCGTTCTTGATGGCGTTCTCGGTAATGATCTGTCTGGCGGTGATGCCCTCGTTGACCAGATTCATGATCTGCTTACCGGCCATGTAGGAGAGGTTGTAGATGGAGGAGCTGGTCGCGCACATGGTGGAGTTGCCGGGCAGGGTCATGCCCAGAGCCTCGGCGATCATGCACATGCTGTTCGCGGTGGTCATGGAGGTGCAGGCGCCGCAGATGCCCCAGGAGTTTTCGATGAGTCCGTTGTACTCATCCATGTCCATCTTGCCGGCCTTCGCCGTGCCGACCTTGTCCTGCGCATGGATATGCAGGACTTCCTTGCCGCGGAAGGTACCCAGAGGCATGTAGCCGCCGGTCACCATGATGGCGGGGATGTTCAGTCTCGCCGCGCCCATCAGATGGCCGGGGACGACGGAGTCACAGGAGGAGAGAAGCACCATGCCGTCAAAGAAGTTGCCGTCAACGGTCAGCTCGACCTGATCGGCGATGGAGTTACGGCTGGGGACTTCGATATATCTGGGGTCCTTGAGCACCATGCCGTCGCAGATACCCGTCGTCATGACCTCCAGCGGCAGGCCGCCTGCTTCACGAACGCCCTGCTTTACACGCTCGGCAAGCTTGTCAAGATGTACATGGCCGGGGTTATATTCGTTCCAGCTGTTCACCACAGCGATGAGGGGGCGCTTCTGTTCTTCCTCGGTATAGCCCATGCCGCACATCAGTCCGCGGCGGCACTCGGAGGCTTCGCCAAACTCCCAGCAGCTTCTCATGTTTTCATACTTTACCTTTGCCATTGTCTTTTTCACCTTTCCGGAATTTCTTCCTGAGCATTTGTTTTTCCTGTTTACTGATTTATCTCAAAATTCATCTTCGAGCATACAGTCGATCGCGCCGTCGATGCTCTGTCCGCCATCGACCGCGATCGTCTGCCCGACGATGTATTTTGTCTTTTCCACATCCGCGAAGAACTGTATCATCGGCACGATATCCTCCGGCGTTGCGAGGTATCCCGCGGCGATCTTGCGCCGGAAGCCCTCGACGTCGCGATCGGAATAACGGCTCATCACGCCGGTGAGGATCAGACCGGGCGCGACACAGTTGACGCGGATTCCGTACTTTGCCACCTCGATGGCGAGCGTCTTCGTGAACATCTCGATGCCGCCCTTGCCAGCGCAGTATGGCAGTGCCTTTCTCTTGACCCATGTGACGCTGCCGTGGATCGAGCTGATGTTCACGATGCGTCCGGGGATGTTGTGCTCCTTCATGTTCTTGATCGCTTCATGGGACAGATAGGCCGCGCCGCTCAGGTTCAGCGCTATCTGGGAATCCCAGTAATCCAGCGGCATGTCGCAGAACTCACCCTTGGGCATTTTCAGCGCGCCGCCGGCGTTGTTGATGAGGACGTCCACCGTGCCGAAGTGCTCGATGAAATCCCGCATCATCCCCACTGCCTGCTCCCGGCAGCCGATGTCCGCGCAGTAAATCTGTGCGTCCACGCCGTATTTGCGGCATTCCGCCGCGGTCTCCTCCGCACCGGCTCTGTTGTTGTGGTAGTTTATGCCGACGTTGCAGCCGTCCTTCGCGAAGGCAATCGCCGTCGCCGCTCCTATGCCGTGGGATGCACCCGAAATAAGTACGTTCCTGCCCATTTACTTCAACTCTCCTTTATAAAACTTGCTGTGCCGGATATGCTCATCCGTCGTATACATTGCGAGGAACAGTTTCTGCGGCATTCCGCAGCCGAGCTGCGTTATCATCTGCGCGGCCATGACCGAAGTATCCGTAAGGCCGCAGCTGAGCGCCTCGTCAACAAAGCGCTGATATTGCTCCGTATAGGCAGCGCACAGGTCAAGAACACGACGGACGTTCTCCGCGCCCTCGATGTTGTAGCCCATTCCGGCATAATCGTGCCCCGCGATGATATTCTCGACGTCGCAGGTTCTGAGCTTCGCAACCGAGCCGAGATAGGCGTCAAGGTCCTGATAGAACGCGATGCCCTGCGTCACGGTTCCGTTTGCCTGCAGGGAGTCTCCGGTCACAGCGGTCTTCGTTTTCCTGTCGTACCAGCATACGCAGTCGCCGTCATGTCCCGGGGTGTGCAGCACCGTAAGTCTGTCCCCCAGCGCCTCCCCGTCCCGGAGAACACGATCCGGCTCCACACCGCGCAGGTAGCACTGGGGCGGCGGACTGAACCTGGGGTACTTTGTCCGGATGCGCACGGCGTTCGCCGCAGGGTCTCTCAGCGCCGGGGCAGCCTGCTCGATGCAGGCGGTTCTGACCTGCGGCGCAAGCTCCTTTATCCGGGCGTGGCCGCCGATGTGGTCGCCGTGGCAGTGCGTGCTGACGAGCCAGTCGATGTCTCCCAGCCCCAGCCCAAGCTCCGCCAGTGCGGGGCGTATCACCCCGTCAACCACGTCTGCGCTCGCGCCGCTGTCTATGAGGCAAAGTTCCTCGCCCCGTACCAGCGTCACCCCGCTCCACACGGGTGGGAAAGGAGACTTGAGCAAAAATATTCCGTCCTGAACCTCGCGAAAGTGTTCCATATCGTCTCTCAGCCTTCCATTTTTTCTATGTATCCATAGGTCTGCCTTGCGACCCCCAGTTCCTCATTCGCGGGGATCACGGACACCCGCACCGCCGAAGCCGCGCTGGATATGGTGCCTTCCCGGCAGCCGCTGTTTTTCTCCTCGTCCAGCTCCACGCCCAGATGCCGGATCTGCGCGCACACTCTGCTTCTGACAAGGTCGGAGTTCTCGCCGATCCCGCCGGTGAAGACGAGCTGGTCAAGTCCGCCAAGCTCCGCGTAATACGCGCCGATAAACCGCACGATGCTGCACACGAACATATTGATCGCCAGCTCTGCCCGCGCGTTCCCGTCCGCCGCCGCGGCGCTGACCTCGCGCAGGTCGTTGCTGACGCCGGACACGCCCAGAAGTCCTCCGTTTTTGCTCAGCCCGTGGAGGATGTCGTCAAGCTCCATGCCCTTGCTCATGAGGAAAGGCACAATGTACGGGTCAATGTCCCCGGCACGGTTCGCGTGCATCACGCCGGTCTGGAGGGAGAAGCCGAAGCTGTTGTCCACGCTCTTTCCGTCGAGGATTGCACAGATGGAGCAGCTTCCGCCAAGGTGGCAGGAGATGACTCTCTCCGCCCTGCCGAGCTTTGCCGCCTGCTGGGCGATGTACCCGTGGGACGCGCCGTGATAGCCCATCTTGCGGATGCCGTATTTTTCGTACCATTCGTAGGGGATGGAGTACAGCGCCCGCTCAAGGGGGATCTCCCGGTGAAACGCCGTCTCGAACACGCCTATCATGGGCACATCCGGCAGAACGGCTTTGAACTGCCCTATCGCCTCTATGTAGGCGGCGTTATGCACCGGCGCGATGTAGAGGTATTCGCGCATGTTCTCCATGACCTCGTCCGTCAGCTCGTGTACGCCGTAGTAGCCTCGGGAAAGCACGGTCTTGAAGCCTATGGCGCTTATTTCCTCCACGCCCTTTATCACGCCCGTTTCGTCGCCGGTCAGCTTTTCCAGAAACAGCGCGATGCCCTCGGCGTAGCTTGGGATACACAGCCCCTCCGCGCTGAACCGCGCACCGCTGAGATGGCTGCGGTACGACATGATCGCCGCGTCACGGCTGCCGACGCGCTCTATCTTCGCCTCGCACAGCACCCGCTCCTCCGGCATGTCAAAGAGCTTGAATTTCAAGGATGTGCTGCCGACATTGCTGACAAGCAGTTTCATAACTGTCCCCTCCCATGTATAAGCTTTGCCGCGATCGTGATTCCCAGCAGCATCTCCGAACCGGAGCTGCTGCCGATGGTCAGAAGCCGCTGCGTGCCGGCCTCCCCGGCCCCGGTAAGGCCGCGGAGCACATTGTCTATCATTTCAAATCTGCCGCCGTCCGCGACGGCCTTCAATATCGCCGCGCTTATGAGGTTTGTACGTTCCGGGGCATAGCACCTCACTGCGTTCACAAACTCCACATCCGCCGCGGTCAGCTTCCGCGCGCCGTGCAGCAGCGTGTATGTCATGCCGCACAGGACATCGTCCGCCGACGGCGTCAGCCCGATGCCCAGCCCCAGCAGACTCTTCACTTCCGCGGGCACGGCCTCAGCGTCATTGTGTGCAAGTCCGTCCCTCAGCCGGACAAGCGGCCCGTATGCCTTTGCGCAGAAAGGATTTGCCGCTATACCTTTTTCCGGCGCCGCCCCCAGACAGAGGGCATCCGCAAGCGGCACAAGTCCGCTTGTCCTGCCAAGAGCACTGAGCAGTCTCGCAGCGGCCTCAATCCTCTCCGTGCGGAAAGTGCCACACGGTTCCTGCGGCGCGCACTGCGGGTACGGCTGCACGCGCAGAACCCCGCCGCGAAACACAAGCGCATTGTCTGCCGTGTCGAAGCGCCCGCCTGCGGAAAGCCGCAGAGCCGCCGCAGCGGCGGCATAGTCGTCTACGGCAATGCCGATGGGCGTTATGCCAAGATCGGCGGAACAGAGCATATACACATCCTGCCCCGCTTTCAGATAGCCCGCTTTGGAATTGACCGCCAGAAGCTCGCCCGGGCCATTTGTAAAAAGCCTTTCCAACACGGCCTTATCCGCAAAAGCATCTATTACCGTTTCTTTCATATCACTGCTTCTCTTGTCTTCTCATTCAGGTCCGTTTCTGCCTTAAGTATAAGCTTCCGCGTTCGATATAGCAATACAATTTCCCGCCCGGATTTATAAAAAGCAAACATTTTTCGTAATTTGAATTTCGGGCAAATCGCTTTCTTTGCCGCTTGATTATTTACATCCGCTGTGCTATAATTTATAAAAAATGGAAAGAGCGGGCGCACCGTCCCCATACCGTCTCCCGCAAGATAGGAAGACGCCGACGGGCGCGTTTGCGCGATAAATCACCTTGTCTTCATGCCTTTCCGTGACGATCACAAAAGGAGTTGTTATTATGCTGCTGTGTGATATGAACCCGAATCTCCGGTTTGCCCAGAATATCGTTTTCGTCCCTGTCGGGCGGCAGGTCTGTCCCGGTGACAACCGCATTTTTTATGTGACCTCCGGTGTCGGAACGCTTGCCGTACATGGCAGCAGCTATCCGCTTGCCCCGGGGACGTTCGCGCTGATAAACTCGGGGGAGCTTTACCAGCTCCAGCCCGGCGCACCGCTGAGCATGATCGTCTTCAACTTCGATTACAGCTTTGAGCGCTCGAACATTGTAAACTTCATCCCGCCGATCCCCGTCAGCGGCGGCGAGTCCGCCGGAGAGGTATACCGTGACCACATCGACGACTGCGCCGCGCTCAACGAGCCGCTTGTCCTCAGCGACATGAATTTCATCGAGGGCGAGCTGAAGACCATACTGGACGTCTATGAATCGCAGGAGGTCTACTACCGCGAGAAAGCCTCGAGCCTCTTCAAGACCGTGCTCATCACCATCGCGAAGACCAAGATGGTCTCCAACAACCGTGCCGGACGCACCGCGCTGCAGCTCATCCGCTACCTTCAGGAGCACTATAACGAGAACCTGACCAGCGAGATGATCGCCGAGCAGTTCAACTACCACGCCTACCACATCAACCGTCTTATGCGTAACGCGACGGGCACGACCGTGCATAAGTACCTCATCAACTATCGCATCACCGCCGCGAAGAATCTGCTGACATGTACGGAGCTGAGCGTGCAGGAGATCGCCTTCAAGGTCGGCTTTGAGAGCACCGCGTACTTCTCAAATTCCTTCAAGAAAATGATCGGGTGCAGCCCCAACGAATTCCGCAGACTCCAGCGGCAGTCCTTCTGAGCTGCGCGGCTGCCGGTATGGCGTCATGCGCCGTGCCGGCAGTTTTTTTCTGAACCGGAAATTATACATTTCCAAAAGTGCTTCCGCCGCTGTGCCGTTCCGGGTTTATCATCGGAATTACACAGAAAACGCAATTATTTTTGCGTAAATTGCCAATGTGCATGTTCCGCAGCGCAAATGGTTTGTTGAATTTGACTATATTATACAGCAGACGCGCGTGTAAAGAAAGCGTTAAAACAAACAACTTTTTGCAAAAAGCAAACATATCCGCATCCGCCCCAGCCGGTCGATGCTCTTGACCACGAGGGTGTCGTCCTTTTTTGATTTCCGGATCAATCGCTTGTAATTTTTTCGTTCAAAGTCCTTTCCGGACTGCTTGTCCATATAGACCCGATTTTCCGCTATCCCGAACTCCCGCATTGCGATCAGCTGCCTTTGCTCGTTCTGTTCCTTTGTTGAGACCCGGATGTACCCATATTCCATAGTATAAACCTCCAATTTATCGGTATTCGAATAAATTGTAGTACAATTTGCTGCCCCTGTCGTATCCTGTGAGGCAGTGGTATATCACTATATGGAATAGCTGCGGTCAAAATACTCGCGGCGGGTCGAAAAATCTGACAAGAAAGTCTTTTCACGTTGGAATTTTGCAAATCAGCAAAGAAAAAAGCGCCTGCGCCCCGTTCAGATAGCGGGGCGCAGGCGTGGAAGTCAATATGGAGCATTTCTGATAGAAATAAAAAATCCGAACCCGTCCCATCTGGAACAAGTTCGGATTTCTTTGTTTTGGTGGACGATATAGGACTCGATCACCGATTTTGCCCCGTGGGGCAAAATCGTATGGATGCAGCCAGTTTCTGAACTGGCTGCCGCAAGATGCCACTGGCATCCTGCATTCAGATGGGTTCAAGTCCTATACCGTCCACTAAAAAGAGAAAACACCACCCGACAGGTGGTGTTTCTTATGGTGGACGATATAGGACTCGAACCTATGACCTTCCGCACGTCAAGCGGATGCTCTAGCCAGCTGAGCTAATCGTCCGTCAGTGCACTCAACTGAATGCCTGATCAGTATACACAACCATTCGCCATTTGTCAAGGGTTTTTTCCAGAAATTATCCTGCTGCCGCGTCAACGCTCTGTTCCCCCTGAAATTGGATGACCAGACGGTTGGGAAGGCACACGATCGGCGTGCCGCTGCTGCAAAAGCCACGCTCCATGCAGTAGTGGTCTGGGCAGTCCGCCGCCGTGACGGCAATACGCCCGTCCCGGACGGTGACGGTGTTGCTGCCGCCTGTTTCCCCGGTGACGGTAAACTGCTGATCGATGCGCAGATTTACGGTTCTGACAATCTTTCCCCCGCTGCTGATCTCAGCGTAAACGGCGTCGTCGCCGGGCAGCAGAAGGAAGATGCTCAATCCAAGGCACACCGCCGCAATGGCCGCAATGAGCAATATCCACGTTTTTGTTTTCACAGGGCAGTCACCTCGCCGGGAAAGATTTGCGATTCCATTGGCAGTATAGCAAAAGTCAATGAAAAACGCAAGAAAAAGTCCCAAATACTTCTTGACTTTTTATGTCTGCAATGCTAGAATGGACAGGCCGCATTGAAGGGGCTTTCAGTCGGTGCGTCCAAAATCACCGCGCCCCCAGAGCGAGACTACACAATTAAAGTAGGTGAAACAAATGAAAGCAGTTATCGTAACCGGTGGTAAGCAGTACACCGTTGCCGAGGGTGACGTCGTGTTCGTGGAGAAGCTGGGTGCGGAAGCCGAGGCTACCGTCAAGTTCGATCAGGTTCTGGCTGTCCTGGACGGCGAGAACACCAAGATCGGTGCTCCCACTGTGGAGGGTGCCAGCGTCGAGGCCAAGGTCGTCAAGAACGGCAAGGGCAAGAAGATCGACATCATCCGCTACAAGTCCAAGAAGAACGAGAAGAAGCACATCGGTCATCGCCAGCCTTACACCAAGGTGGAGATCACCAAGATCGCTCTGTAATTTATGACAAGATGCGAATTTCACACCGAGGACGAGAGGATCACCGGATTCTCCGTCTCGGGTCACAGCGATTATGACGAGCCGGGAAAAGACATTGTCTGCGCCGCCGTCTCCGCTGTCGTTACCATGGCCGAAGCCACCATCAACGATGTGTGCGGTGCCAAGGCCAAGGTCCGGGTCAAGGATGGGGAAGATAACCGCATCACCCTGACCCTCCCCGCGTCCTGCGACGAGGAGGACACCGTTCAGGCAGTGCTTGCCGGAATGCTGGTGACTCTGTGTTCGCTGCGGGACGACTATCCTGATAATATCGAAGTTTTGGAGGTGTAACACCATGCTGAAGATTGGTATTCAGTTCTTCGCTCACCACAAGGGCGGCGGTTCCACCAAGAACGGCCGTGATTCCGAGTCCAAGCGTCTGGGCGTGAAGCGTGCCGACGGTCAGTTCGTCCTGGCCGGCAACATTCTGGTTCGCCAGAGAGGCACCCACATCCATCCCGGTGTCAACGTGGGCATCGGTAAGGACGACACCCTGTTCGCCAAGGTTGACGGCACCGTCAAGTTTGAGCGTCTGGGCAAGGATCGCCGGCAGTGCTCCGTGTACGCCGAGCAGTAAGATCATCTGGACAAGGAAGGCTGCCGCAGCATAAATTGCGGCAGCCTTTTTTAATGGGGAAACTGTGAGATAACACCGCGCCATTGTGCGCATGCCACAGGAAGGAGGCATCCGTCGTGCTTTTAACGGAATTTGACCCCACGCCCCGCGCCGTCATCAACCCGGACTACATAAAACCGGTGGAGAATTTCCCGGAAACGGTGGTCGCCGTCTTTTCCCACCAGCTTTTTGCCTCCGTGGCCGCATTTCTGGAGGGTAAGCTCATCGCCCATACCCGCGACGCGGACGGAGACTGGCCCATTTATGAGGTCACCTACCGGGGAAGCCGACTGGGCTTCTGCAAAGCAAGGGTGGGCGCGCCAGCCTGTGTTGGGCAGTTTGAGGAGATCATCGCCATGGGCGCGCGCCGGTTCATCCTGCTGGGCAACTGCGGCGTTCTGGACAAAAGAGTCGAGGACTGCGGCATCATCATTCCCACAAAAGCCATCCGGGATGAGGGCACCAGCTATCATTATGCCCCGGCAAGCGATCTGATCGACGTCAACACCCGCTATATTCCCGAATTTATCGAGATTCTTCGGGAATTTGGGTATCCTTATGTGCAGGGCGCTGCGTGGACGACGGACGCCTTTTACCGGGAGACCCTCGCAAAGGTCGCTGCCCGGCGGCGCATGGGTGCGGTGTGCGTGGAGATGGAGTGCGCAGCCATGCAGGCCATGTGCGATTTCCGGGGTGTGGAATTCTTTCAGTATTTCTATGCCGGGGACAATCTGGATCACCCCCAGTGGGACCCCAGAAGCCTGTCCGGACACGCCCGGCTATCAGACAAGGAAAAAATTGCCCTGCTGGCTTTCGAGCTGGCCAGCAGAATCGGCTGAATAAAGGGAAGTACCCGTACTTCCATAGATTAGGAGGACGTACAACTATGTTCGTGGATAAAGTGCGCATCACCGTCATCGGCGGACGGGGCGGCGATGGAGCGGTGGCGTTCCACCGGGAAAAATATGTGGCCTCCGGCGGCCCGGACGGCGGCGACGGCGGACATGGCGGCAGCGTCATTCTCCGGGTCAACGACAACCTGTCAACCCTTTTGGATTTCCGCTACAAGCGCAAGTATCAGGCCGCCGCAGGTGTCAGCGGTCAGGGTCGGAAAATGGCAGGCAAACGGGGGGAAAACCTGATCATCGAGGTTCCCCGGGGTACCGTCGTCCGGGACGCCGAAACAAATCAGATCATTGTGGACATGTCCACCGGCGAGGATTTCATTCTCGCCAAGGGCGGACGGGGCGGCTGGGGCAATGCCCATTACGCCACCCCCACCCGTCAGGTCCCCCGGTTTGCCAAGGCCGGTCTTAAGGGACAGGAGCGGGACGTGATTCTGGAGCTGAAGCTTCTGGCGGACGTGGGTCTGGTGGGTTTTCCCAACGTGGGTAAATCCACCCTGCTTTCCGTCACCTCCAACGCCCACCCGAAGATCGCCAATTATCATTTTACGACTCTGTATCCCAATCTGGGGGTTATTTATGTAGATGAGGGCGTGTCCTTCGTCATGGCGGACATCCCCGGCATCATTGAGGGCGCCGCTGAGGGCGCGGGTCTGGGGCACGATTTTCTCCGGCACATCGACCGCTGCCGCCTGCTCGTTCACGTTGTAGACGTGTCCGGAAGCGAGGGGCGGGACCCCGTGGAGGATTTCCACGCCATCTGTGCCGAGCTGAAAAACTACAGCATCGACCTCAGCAACCGCCCCATGATCGTGGCCGCCAACAAGACCGACCTGCTGCCCCCGGACAGCGACAATCTGGAGCGGCTCCGCGCCGCCGCCGAGGAAGCGGGCTGCGAACTGTACGAAATTTCCGCCGGCACTACCGTGGGCACCCGGAATCTCATGCGGGCGGTGGCGGAGCGGCTGCGCACCCTGCCCCCCGTGACCATTTACGAGCCGGAGTACGTGGAGGTCATCGCCGAGCCCACCGCCCCCAACGCCTTCGACATCGAGCACTACGGCAGCACATGGCTGGTCACCGGCGTCTGGCTGGAACGGCTGGTGCAGAACATCAATTTTGAGGACTACGAGTCCCGGAACTATTTCGACCAGCAGCTCCGCAAGGTGGGTCTGTTCGCCCGCCTGGAGGAAATGGGCATCACCGACGGGGACACCGTGGATATTTACGACTTTGAGTTTGAGTATCAGCGGTAAGGCATCGTTCTTCAAATAATTTCCAACAGCCGGGGCAGGCTTCAGACCTGCCCCGGCTGTTGCTGTCTGCGGGTCACGCCTTCCCCAAAACCGGCGAAATGACCAACCTGAGTTTCCCCCTCTGGGCAGGGCGTTTTCCGACGAAAACGCAGATACGGTACATGGCAGGAATCGCCGTTCTTTGGGCGTTTTGACGGTTTTTCGGAACGCGCGGAAAACCATTTGCCATTCCTTTCTTTTTTCGATATAATAATTCTTATACGGCTGGTTAGCGCGAACCATATTATTTCCGGGGGTTGATTTCCATGATCCGCAATCTGAATCAGGTCACGTTCCGCTGCTTTGGCAGTGTTCCGTCCGAGCGCACCCAGACGGACAGGAATCTGTTCCGGGACGACGCCGCTGCGGTACGGCTGTCGCGGACGGAGGCGGTGGTCTACCGCGCCGCATCGGAGACGCGGATCAGCTGCGGCATGGGCATGAGCGTCCTGTCCGCCAGCACGGACGGGGAAACCTACCAGCGCTTCTATCTGGACAAACCCGCCATTATCCGCAAGGGGGTCTATTTCCTTTTGGAGCCGTTTCAGGGTGACGCCACGGTGATGGTGTCCGCTCAGGAGCCGCCGGAGGAGCTGGGACGTCACGCCCCCGGCAGCGCCCGGGTAGATCATCAGCTGCGGGTGGATGGCATTTACACCTTCTTCTATCAGGAGAAGGAGCAGGGCTTCCTGTTTTCCGGGGAATCCCACCCCATGACCGAGCTGACCTACGTGGATCAGGGCGCGCTGCACAGCGTGGTAGACGGGCAGGACCTTCTGCTCAGGCAGGGAGACATCGTCCTCTACGGCCCGGGGCAGTGGCACATGCAGTACGCCGACATCGGCGTCGCCCCCCGGTTCGTGACCATTTCCTTTGACGTCAGCGGCGTTGACCTTGCTCCCCTGCTGAACCGGAAATTCACCGCGCCCCAGAGTGTGGCGACGCTTTTGCAGAATATGCTGCGGGAGCAGGAGTTTATGGACGCCTACTCCAACGACATCATCCTCTACCAGCTGAATCTGCTGCTGCTTCAGCTTCAGCGGGAGGCCGCGTCCCCCAAGGCAGGAAAGCTGCAGACCTCCAACGCCGTCCACAGTGAGAACGAGATCATCCGTCAGGCGCAGCAGTTCATCAGCGCCCACATCCGGGAGAAGCTGTCGGTGCCGCTGGTCGCCCGGCAGGTGGACGTCAGCCCCAGCTACCTCACGGCGCTGTTCCACAAGAATCTGCAAATTTCCCCCGGCGAGTATATCCGCCGGATTAAGCTTCAGGAGAGCAAGCAGATGATCCGGGAAAACGACCTGAATTTCACGGAGATCGCCGCCCAGCTCCACTATTCCACGGTGCATCACTTCTCCCGGCAGTTCAAGGAGAAGTTTGGCATTACCCCCACAGAATATGCAAAATCTGTTCGTTGAGAGGTTTGGAAAATGAAAAAAGGGAACCCCATTGCGCTGCTGCCCATCGGCGTGTTTCTCGTGCTGTATCTTGGGCTGGGGCTGCTGTTTGAGTACGGTCTGCACATCCCCATGGGCTTTTACAACATCCCCATCGTCATCGCGTTTCTCGTGTCTATTTTAGTAGCCTGTCTTCAGAACCGGGCGGTTCCCTTTGAGGAAAAGCTTGTCATCATGGGGCAGGGCGTGGGAGATAAGAACATCATCACCATGCTGCTGATCTTTCCTGACGGCGGGCGCGTTCGTCGGCGTGGTGGGGCGCAGCTCCGCCCAGAGCGTCGCCTACTTCATGCTTGACATCATCCCCGCCCGGTTTGCCGTGGCGGTGCTGTTTGTGGTCGCCTGCTTCGTCTCCACTGCCATGGGAACCTCCGTCGGCACCATCACCCTCATTATGCCCATCGCTCTGGAGGTCGCCCAGGCGTCCGGCTTCGACATGGCGCTGTGTGCCGGAAGCGTCGTGGGCGGTGCCATGTTCGGCGACAACCTGTCCTTCATCTCCGACACCACCATTGCCGCCTGCAACGGTCAGGGCTGCGCCATGAGGGACAAGTTCAAGGGAAATTTCTGGATTGCCCTGCCCGCGGCCATCGCCACGCTGGTGCTGATCCTGCTTCTGACCATGGGGCATGACACCGCGCCCATTGACGAAAGCTACGATCTCGTTCAGATCATCCCCTACGTTCTGGTTCTGGCGGGAGGCGTCGCTGGGATCAACGTGTTTATCGTTCTGCTGACGGGCATCGTTTCCGGCGCTGTCATCATGCTCCTGACCGGGCAGGTGGAAGCCACCGCACTTCTCGCCAGCATGGGCAACGGCGCGGCGGGCATGTTCGAGACCAGCATGGTCGCCATCCTTGTGGCCGCGATGTGCGCCCTGATCCGGGTCTACGGCGGCTTTGACGCGCTACTGAGCTTCATCCGGAAGGTCTTCCGGGGCAAAAAAGGCGGTCAGCTGGGCATGGGTCTGCTGGTAGGCGCCATGGACATCGCCACCGCCAACAACACCGTCGCCATCGTCATGGCAAACCCCATTGCCAAGGAAATGAGCGAGGATTACGGCATCTCCCCCTCCCGCACGGCCTGCCTACTGGACACCTTCTCCTGCATTTTTCAGGGCATTATCCCCTACGGTGCGCAGATGCTGGTCGCCATCTCGGCGGCAGCGGAAATGGGCTTTGCCCTGTCGGCGTTCTCCATCATGCGGTATCTGTTCTATCCGTATCTGCTGCTGGTCAGCTCCCTGGTTGCGATTTTCCTGGTAAAGGGTAAGAAAAACTGATTTCCCGGCAGAAGCGTCGGCATTTGGCCGCGCTTCTGCCTTTCTGCGTCTTAAGGCTTGCGAAAGTGGGAATTCTGTACTATAATGAACGTATATTCCAGTATTTGTGTGGAGGCAGCTATGGACTTTCGGGTATTGGCGGTTGGCGATGTGGTAGGCAATCCGGGCTTGGAGCAGATCCGCCGGAATCTGCGGCAGATGAAGCGGCAGTATCATGCGGACTTTGCGGTGGTCAACGGCGAAAACGCCGCCGTGGTGGGCATCACCCCCAATCAGGCGGACAGCATTCTGGACGCCGGTGCGGACATCGTCACCATGGGCAACCACACCTGGAGCAAGCGGGAGATCGTCCCCTATATGGACGACTGCCCATGGATCATCCGTCCGGCCAATTATGCCCCTCAGGTTCCGGGGCGGGGCTGGCAGGTGGTGCAGACGGCGGCGGGCGACGTGGCCGTCATCGACCTCATCGGCCGGTGCAATATGGACTACGGCCCGGAAAATCCCTTCCTGATGGTGGACAAAATTCTCAAGCAGCTCACTGCGAAGATCATTCTGGTGGAAATTCACGCCGAAGCCACCTCGGAGAAGCTGGCCATGGGCTACATGCTGGACGGGCGGGTCAGTGCCGTGTGGGGGACTCACACCCACGTTCCCACGGCGGACGCCCGTGTGCTGCCCAAGGGGACGGGCTACGTCACCGACCTTGGCATGACCGGCCCCCGGGACTCCGTGCTGGGCATCCGGCCGGAGCTGTCCATCGCCAAATTCCGGGGTGATCTGCCGGAGCGCTACCGCTGGGCGGAGGGCGCGTCCAAGATCGAGGCCGTGCTGTTCACCATCGATTCGGAAACCGGAAAATGCCGCAAGGCAGAAAGGGTCGACAAATGGGACTGAAAATTTTACACAGCGCCGACTGGCACTTAGACTCCCCCTTCGCGGGCTTCGACGATAGCCAGCGGGCGCTTCTAAAGCAGGAGCAGCAGAGCATCCCCAGCAAAACTGCCCAGCTTTGCCGCCGGGAAAAGTGCGATCTGATGCTCCTCGCGGGAGATATTTTTGACGGTGAACCCGCCCGGGATACGGTGGAAGCCCTCAAGAAAGCCCTGTCCGAGTGCGGCGCAAGGGTCTTCATCACGCCGGGCAATCACGATTTCTGTGCCCCCGGCTCTGTCTGGCTGGAAGAAAACTGGCCGGAAAACGTCTATGTGTTCACCGGCGGACTGGAAGCCGTCACGATTCCCGACTTAAACTGCCGGGTCTACGGTGCGGGCTACCAGAGCATGGACAGCGCCCCCCTGCTGGAAAATTTCCGGGCGGAGGGCAGCGAAAAGTACTGCATCGCCGTGCTCCACGGCGATCCCACCCGGAAAGACTCCCCCTACTGCCCCATCACTGCCCAGCAGGTGCGGGACTCGGGGCTGCAATATCTGGCGCTGGGACATATCCATAAAGCGGGCGCGTTTCACGCCGGTGGGACGCTGTGCGCATGGCCGGGCTGCCCCATGGGGCGCGGCTGGGACGAAACCGGCGAAAAGGGCGTGTGCATCGTGACCGTGGAGGGCAGCGCCTCCCTTCGGGCGGTGGCGCTGGACACCATCCGCTTCCACGAGCTGAAAGCGGACATTTCCTCCGGCGCGGAAGCGGCGCTGGAAAGCATTCTGCCCCCCGCGGGAAGCCGTGACTTTTTCCGGGTCACCCTTACGGGAAGCGGCGAAGCGGATATTTCCAGGCTCACGCGGCGTTTTTCCGCCGTTCCCAATCTGACGCTGCGGGACGAGACGCTTCCGCCGCTGGACATCTGGGGGAACACCGGCGCGGACACGCTGGAGGGCGTGTATTTCCGGCTGCTCCGGGAGGCCATGGAGGCCGACCCTGACAGCCGGGAAGAAATTCAGCTTGCGGCGGAAATTTCCCGGAAGCTGCTGGAAGGACGGGAGGTCACGCTGTGAAAATCTGCAAAATGACTGCCACCTTCGGCAAGCTGGAGCACGCGGAGCTGACCCTCCAGCCGGGGCTGAACATCCTCACTGCCCCCAACGAGTGGGGCAAAAGCACCTGGTGCGCCTTTCTGGTCGCCATGCTCTACGGTCTGGACACCCGCGCCAAAACCACGAAAACCACCCTCGCCGACAAGGAGCGCTACGCCCCATGGTCGGGCAATCCCATGGCAGGGCGCATTGACCTGAATTGGAACGGCCGGGACATCACCATCGAGCGCCGCACCAAGGGTCGAGTCCCCCTGGGCGAATTCAAGGCGTACGAAACCGATTCCGGGCTGGCCGTCCCGGAGCTGACGGCGGCAAACTGCGGCCAGCAGCTGCTGGGCGTGGAGCAGACGGTGTTCCGCAGGGCTGGGTTTATCCGTCAGTCGGACTTGCCCGTAACGCAGGATGAAGCCCTTCGACGCAGGCTCAACGACCTCGTGACCACCGGCGACGAAAGCGGTACCAGCGACAAGCTGGCAAAAAATCTGCGGGACCTGAAAAACCGCTGCCGCTTCAACAAAAGCGGTCTTCTCCCCCAGCTGGAAAGCCAGCGGGACGCCTTACAGGATAAGGTCGAGGAACTGGACGCGCTGGACGCACAGGTGAAGAAGCTGAAAATGCGTCTGGACGACGTCAAGACATGGCTGCAGCAGCTGAACACCCATCAGGCCGCCCTGGACTATGCCGCCGCGGAGGCGGACGCCGGGCGGGTCGCGCAGGCGCGGGAAGCACTGGAACAGGCGCAGGATATGCTCGCCATCCGGGAAGCCGCCTGCGAAAAGCTGCCGTCTCAGGAGGACGCGGAAAAGAAGCTCAAGGAGCTGCGCGCCTTCCGCGACGAGTGGAACGCCCTGCAAATGGAGCTGCAGATGCTTCCCCGCGCCCCCCTGCCCCCGGCGAAGAAAGACCCCTTCGCTGACATGGACGTGACGGCAGCCATGGAAATGGTCAACGCGGACCGTCAGACCATGACCGGTCTGCGGGGCAGCAAAATGCCGATTTTGCTGCTGATTCTGGGCGCTATCATCATGGCCGGTGCGATTGCGCTGCTGGTGATGCAGAATTATCTCCCGGCGGGCATCCTCGGTATGGTTTCCGTGCTTCTTCAGGCGCTCAGCCTCTTGGGAATGCAAAGGCTTAAAAAGCAGACCGAGGCACTGGAAAAGAAATACGGAACCGCCGACCCCGCCCATTGGACGGACTCCCTGCGGGAATATGAGACTGCCCTCCGGGCGTACAACGCCGCCCAGAAGGAATATCAGGACGCGCAGGGAGACGTGGAAGTGCGTCTGATGGTTATGCGCAAGCGCCGGGATTCCCTGTGCGGCGCACAGGAGCCGGATGCTGTCATGGAATTCTGGCAGCAGATCACGAACAAATGGGAAGCCTACCACACCGCCCGGCGGGAAGCCCAGCGGGCGCAAAATCTGGTGGATACCCTCAGCGCCATGGCAAAGCCTGTCCGGCCTCCCGTTGGCGTGGATACCCTGACCCATTCCCCGGCGGACACGGCGCGGCTGCTGTCGGACTGCACCGAGGAGCAGCAGCGGCTGCAAAGCCGCATCAGCCAGTACAAAGGCCGGATGGAAGCCTTGGGTGACCGGGCGCAGCTGGAAAAGCAGCTGGCGTCGGTCAACGCCCGTCTTGCCCAGCTGGAAAAGACCTACACCGCCCTGACCATCGCGCAAGATACGCTGGCGCAGGCGCGGTCGGAGTTACAGCGGCGATTCGCCCCCCGAATTTCCCAGCGGGCACAGACCTACCTTGCCGCCATGACCGGCGGGCGCTACCAGCGCCTTTCCATGGGCGAGGACTTCTCCCTCCAAGCCGGAACCGGTGACGAGGAAACCCTCCACGACGCCCTGTGGCGCAGCGACGGCACCATCGACCAGCTGTACCTCGCCCTTCGTCTGGCTGTGGCGGAAGAACTGACCCCGGATTCCCCGCTGATTCTGGACGACGCGCTGGTGCGCTTCGACGATACCCGGATGCAGGCGGCGCTGGCCATTCTGGAAGACATGGCGAAAAGCCGTCAGGTCATTCTGTTCACCTGCCAGCAGCGGGAGGGAAACGCCGCAAACGCATAACTATTGTTCCGAAAACAGCGGAGAAAGCTGCGCTTTCTCCGCTGTTTTGGAAAAATTCCCATGGCTTTCTGTTGCGAAATTTTTCCAGATTTTCTCAGCTTTGTCATAATTTTGTAATTTTTCCCTTGACAATAGGGGTTTACTATGTTAAACTATTTTCCGAAAGGTTTAATTCATTAAACTTTTGTATTTCCAGATACACCCAAAGGAGGTATTCTGATTGGAAGCGCCCAAAATCTTTGAAAGCGAATACCGCTTCTGCCTGATTCTGTGGGAGCATGAGCCGATCAACTCCACCCATCTGGTCGAGCTGTGCAAGGAGCAGCTGGGCTGGTCGAAGGCCACCACCTACACCGTCATCCGCCGTCTGTCGGAGCGGGGCGTGGTGAAGAACGAGAACGCTGTCGTCTCTTCTCTGATTTCCAAGGAACAGGCGCAGGCGTCCCGGCTGGATGAAATGGTGGAGGAAACCTTTCAAGGCTCCATGCCCGCCTTTATCGCCGCCTTCTCCCGGAGTAAGAAGCTCACCCGGGACGAGGTGGAACAGCTGAAGGCTCTCATTGACAATTACGAGGAGGATCGAACATGAACACATTGTTCCAGAACATCCTGACGGCCAGCTTCCACGGCAGCATCGTCATTCTGGCCGTCATGCTGCTGCGGCTGGTGCTGAAAAAAACGCCCCGGAAGTACATCTGCCTGCTCTGGCTGCTGGCGGGGCTGCGGCTGCTGATGCCCTTCCAGATCCAAAGCGACCTGAGCTTACAGCCCAGTGCCGACCCGGTGGCACAGGTGCAGCAGCAGATCAGCCGCTCCCAGACGCCCGCCGCGCCGGAAGATTTCTCCCCGGCCGATCTGGACGTCCCGGCGCCGGTGCAGACGCCTGAAGCGCTTCCGGACATCCAGACCCCCGTCACCACCGTTATCAGCAGCACCCCCTCCCCCGCCCCGGAAACCGCGCCGGAACCGGATACGGGCTTTGATTTCCTGTCGGTTCTGCCATGGTTCTGGCTTGGCATTGCCTGCTGCTTCGGCATTTACAGTCTGTACACCTACCTGACCCTGAAGCTGAAGGTTCGGGAGGCCGTCAAGATCCCCGGCGGCTGGGAATGCGACCGCATCGAGACCGCTTTTATTCTGGGCTTCATCCGCCCGAATATCTACATCCCCATGGGCATGACCCCCGAGGAACAGCGTTACATTCTCGCCCACGAACGCACCCATCTGGACAAGGGCGACCACTGGTTCAAGATGGTGGGCTTTCTGGCGCTGGCGTTGCACTGGTTCAATCCGCTGGTGTGGGCGGCCTACATCCTGCTGTGCAAGGACATCGAGATCGCCTGCGACGAGCGGGTGGTGCAGTTCATGGAGCTGGAGGAGCGGAAAGCCTACTCCGCCGCCCTGCTGAACTGCTCCACCAATCGGGCGCATTTCGCGGCCTGTCCCGTGGCCTTCGGCGAGGTGAGCGTCAAGGAGCGCATCAAGTCGGTGCTTTCCTATAAGAAGCCCGGCTTCTGGATCAGTCTGGTGGGCGTGATCGCCATCGTCTTCGTGGCGGTGTGCCTCGTGACCAGCCCCACGAGAAAAGATGCGGCAGCCGCCGGGGATACCGAACCCACCTCCGTCTCCGACGCCGTTTCCGTACATAATGTGGACGAGCTGCTGGCCGCCATCGCGCCGGACACCGTCATCCAGCTGGAGCCGGGAACCTACAATCTGTCCGGCGCCAAAGGCTACGGCCTGCCCTCGGAAAGCCCCTACTACGCATGGACGGAAAAGTACGACGGCTTTGAGCTGATGCTGCAAAACGTAAAGAACCTGACCATCCGCGGCAGCGGCAAGGTGAACACGACTCTGGAATGCGACCCCCGGTCTGCCAGCGTCATCAATCTGAAGAATTGCGAAAATGTCACGCTGGAGGATTTCACCGCCGGTCACACCCTGGAACTGGGTCAGTGCAGCAGCGGCGTCATCTATCTGCAAAACTGCACCGGCACCGACATGAACCGTCTGGGCATCTACGGCTGCGGCATGATCGGATTGCAGGCGGCGGATTCCAAGGACATTTCTCTCGCGGACAGCGACGTGTACGACTGCTCCAGCAGCGCCGCCGAGATCATCAGCTGTGAAGACGTCACCATCTCCGGAACCCGCATTTACCGCATCGGCTCCGAGGAATACGGCGGATACACCTATTTTGATATTGGTTCCAGCCGGAATGTGACGGTGGAAAACTGCGAAATCAGCGACAGCAACCTTATGTATCTGGCAATCGTTTCCGGAAGCACCGTTCAGATGAAGGGCAACCTGTTCTCCAACAACCGCAGCCAGCTGGAAGCATTCAACTTCCAGTATGAGTACTACGAAGATACCCAGACGCCGGCAGACGAGTCGAGTATGGTTCTGGACGGCAACCGGTTTGAAAATTGCAGCGTCCGCCGCTGGTTTGGAGACGGCGGTACCATCACGGACGGCGCGGGCAATCCTCTTACCGATGAGCAGATGAACAAGCTGTACTCCACAGGCGCGACCGAACCGACTCAGGCGCAGCTGGAGATCCACGTTTCCACGGTGGACGAACTGATCGCCGCCATCGGCCCCAATGTGGACATCGTGCTGGACGGGGAGCTGTACGACCTCAGCACCGCCACCGGCTACGGCACCTCCAAGGGCGATTATTACTACTGGCTGGACGAATTTGACGGCCCCCAGCTGGTCATTGACGGGGTGGACAATCTGACCATCCGCAGCAATGACGGCAGCGTAACGGGACACACCATCGCCGCCATCCCCCGCTACGCCAACGTCCTGACCTTCCAGTCGTGCAGCTACATCACCCTCTCCGGCTTCACCGCCGGTCACACAAGGGAGCCCGGTTACTGCATCGGCGGCGTTCTGCGGTTCCAGGACAGCGACCACATCACCGTGGACAAATGCGGTCTCTACGGCTGCGGCATTCTGGGCGTAGACGCGGAATACTGCACCGATATACGGGTCGCCAACTGCGACATCTATGAGTGCAGTCAGGGCGGCGTTCAGTTCCGGGGAACCAAGGGCATTGTAATGGAAAACAACACCCTGCGGGATCTGGCCGGCAGCGATATGGACTTCATCGACTGCAAAGATGTGACGGTAAACGGTGAAACCCTGATCTCCGCCGACATTTCCAACAGTCTGATCATCCAGTCGGAGTATCAGCAGGATTTACAGGCGCTTGACCGCTTCGTTACAGAATTTGCAAACGCATATTTTTACGGAGACACGCAGACCTTGTCCGCTGGTCTTTCCAAGGACTACACAGGCGGAGTGGAAACCTATTCCGGCAATACAAACGATGTGATCGTGTGCTGGCATGAGGTCACGTTGGATATGTGGAAAGAGGCAGACGCCAACGGCACCTATGAATTTGCCTACCCCTACCGCGAGAACGTTGACAGCGAAATTGCCTATCTGACCATTGTCGTCGTCAGAGAAAACGACGCATGGAAGGTCAGCAGCTACTCTCTGGCCGAATAAAACAAAACCAGTCCCTCCGGCCACGCCGGAGGGACTGAGTCTACCGAAAAAATGTCTCCGGCACGCGGCCGGAGACATTTTCGTTTGCAGTTGATTACGCCTTTTCCAGAGCCAGGGTTCTGGTGGTCAGGTCGCAGACCTCACGGGGTCCAAAGTACTGAATGGCGCCGGGGTAGACATAGCAGGTCTCTGCCGCCCACTCGGCTCTGTGCTCGGCGAAGAACCGGAAGGGCTTGCCGTCCAGCTCCACCAGAGCCTTGCGGATAACGGGCTTGTCCTTGCCGTTTCTTCTCTCCATGTTCATCATCTTGGTGATGGGCATACCGCCTGCCACCCACTCCTCGGCGGGCTTGGACAGGTTGGAGACCTTGGACAGATAGCCGGTGTAGCCGTACTGGATCAGCATGAAGGCGTTGTAGCCCAGAGAGTAGCAGTAGTCAGCGTCAAAGTTGGAGGGGAATGCGCAGCGGCCTTCGTAGCCCAGGAAGTGATGCTGGGTGGAGAACTTGCCGTTGTAAGTTCCGGCGGCCTTCCGGGCAGCCAGATTGTCTCTGACCAGAGCGGAGAACAGCTTCTCGGACTCAATGAGGGAGACCTGCACGTTGCCGTGGGGGTCGCGCTCCAGAAACAGCTGCTGCTGGATGCTCTGGGGCAGAATGGCGAACACGTCCATGGACTGCTTGGTGAGGCCATTCTTGATGAAGGCGTACTTCTCTTCCCAAGTGGGCAGGGCGTTGAACTGGGCGGTCTTCTCGCCAGCCAGCAGTTCGTTGATCTCCGCGATCAGCACGGAGAATTCGGGAACGAACTCCACAATGCCCTCGGGGATGATGGCAACGCCGAAGTTCCAGCCCTTCGCCGCGCGGGTGGCCACGGAGTCGGCGATGTAGTCCGCGATCTGGGCGAGGGACATCTTCTTCTCGGCCACTTCCTCGCCGATCAGGCAGATATTGGGCTGGGTCTCCAGGGCGCATTCCAGCGCCACGTGGGAAGCGGAACGACCCATGACCTTGACAAAGTGCCAATACTTCTTGGCAGAGTTGGCATCACGCTCGATGTTGCCGATGATCTCGCTGTAGGTCTTGGTGGCGGTGTCGAAGCCGAAGGAGCACTCGATGTCCTCGTTCTTCAGGTCGCCGTCGATGGTCTTGGGGCAGCCGATGACCCGAATGCCGCTGTTGTGGGCGGCAAAATACTCGGCGAGAACCGCGGCGTTGGTGTTGGAGTCGTCGCCGCCGATGATGACGATGGCGGTGATGCCGTGCTTCTTGCAGACGCCCTCGGCAACGGCGAACTGCTCCTCGGTTTCCAGCTTGGTTCTGCCGGAGCCGATGATGTCAAATCCGCCGGTGTTGCGGTACTGGTTGATGTATTCGTCGTCGAAGACTACGTAGTTGTCCTCCAACAGGCCGCTGGGGCCGCCCTTGAAGCCGTAGAGGACGTTTTCCTTGTCGCAGGCCTTCAGCGCGTCGTACAGGCCGCAGATGACGTTGTGGCCGCCGGGCGCCTGACCGCCGGAAAGAATCACGCCCACGATCTGCTTCTTAGGCGCGGAGGTGTTCTTACCCTTCTGGAAGGTGATCTCGTTTTTGCCGTAGGTATTGGGGAACAGCGCCTTGATCTTTTCCTGATCCGCGACGCTCTCGGTGGCGCCGCCGCTGCACACACAAATATCAGAAATCCCGTTTCTGAGCATACCCGGAAGCTTGGGACTGTACTGGTATCTTGCTACCTGGAGAGGGGACAGTTTCATGGATGTATACACTCCTTACTGAATTTTGTTCAAAGGAGATTATACTCTATTTTCCGCCAAACGTAAATAGCAAAATTCTGATTTTTTCCCGGGAGAACTTTCAAGATTCCGGTTTTCCTTTCAAATCGGCACTGACGGCACCGCCGGGGGGCGTTTTTCTGGTGAAAATGAACATTTTGCCGGGACGGAAGTATCAAAATATTTATATTGAAAAACCCGAAAAATATGCTATAATGTCAGCGGAATAAAAGCGGGTCATGACCCGCAGTTTAAGAAAGGATGATTCCAAATGGCTCTTGTAACCACAACTGAGATGTTCAAGAAGGCTTACGACGGCGGCTACGCCATCGGCGCTTTCAACGTCAACAACATGGAAATCGTTCAGGGCATCACTGAGGCCTGCCAGGAAGAGCACGCTCCCGTTATCCTCCAGGTTTCCAAGGGTGCCCGCGCCTACGCGAACCACAACTATCTGGTCAAGCTGGTCGAGGCTGCCGTAATTTGCTGCCCCGATATCCCCATCGTTCTGCATCTGGACCACGGCCCCGACTTCGAGACCTGCAAGGCCTGCATCGACGGCGGCTTCACCTCCGTCATGATCGACGCCTCCTCCAAGCCCTTCGCCGAGAACATCGAGATCACCCGCAAGGTCGTTGAGTACGCTCATGACCACGGTGTCGTCGTTGAGGCTGAGCTGGGCACTCTGGCCGGCATTGAGGACGACGTCAAGGTCGCCTCTCACGCCGCCTCCTACACCCGTCCCGAGGAAGTGGAAGAGTTCGTGACCAAGACCGGCTGCGATTCTCTGGCCATCGCCATCGGCACCAGCCACGGCGCTTACAAGTTCACCGCTGCCCAGTGCACCCGCAACGAGCAGGGTATTCTGGTTCCGCCTCCCCTGCGCTTCGACGTTCTGGAAGAGGTCTCCCGCCGTCTGCCCGGCTTCCCCATCGTTCTGCACGGTTCCTCTTCCGTTCCTCAGAACTACGTGAAGATGATCAACGAGAACGGCGGCAAGATGCCCGACGCCGTGGGTATCCCTGAAGAGCAGCTGCGCCACGCTGCCGAGCTGTCCGTCTGCAAGATCAACATCGACTCCGACCTGCGTCTTGCCATGACCGGCACCATCCGTCAGTTCTTCAACGAGCATCCCGACAAGTTTGACCCCCGCGAGTACCTGAAGCCCGCCCGTGCCAACATCAAGGAACTGGTTCGCCACAAGCTGGTGAACGTTCTGGGCTGTGCAGGCAAGGCCTGAGCAT
>ERZ772812.576-NODE-576-length-31733-cov-3.846455_pt1 | contig 31733 bp, 29 predicted proteins | sample MGYA00511343_ERZ772812 | MGnify/ENA primary metagenome ERZ772812 (study PRJEB29015, sample SAMEA2737706) | human gut metagenome | biome: human gut; feature: human-associated habitat; material: faeces | place: China | collected 2012 ...
TTTTATAGACCTGATTCGTCTTCAGGCTTACCGGTGCTGCCAGGAACTCTCCGATCACACTGGAATCCCCGGAGATCAGTTCTTCCAATTGAGAAAAGTCTCCGCCCGACTGCATCTGACTGATCTTTCCTGTTGTCTCGCTGATCTTTCCGGATGCTTTATCCAACAGCTTGCAGGAATGATCCAGTGCCTTATTGATCTGTGTCAGATCTGCGGAAGCCGAAGATGACAGATCATAGACTCCGTCCACACTTGCATCCAGCTGATCCATCAGACTGCCCAGACTGCTGCTGGCATCTCCCATGGATTTGGAAAGCTTATCCAAACTGTTTTTTACATTCTTTTCATAGTCGGATTTCACATTTGCAAGACTGTCCGCACTTTCTTTTACCAGTTTGTCCAGCTCTGCCTTATTCTGAATTGCTGTGCCGGATGCATCTGTCAGAGAGGATGCCGTGCTCTGTAACTGATTCTTAAGCTCTGTCTGTGTTGCGATTGTCTCACCGAGCTTCCCTGAAATGTTGCCGAGCAATGCATTCAGTTTCGTATTGCCAAGTCCGCTCACTTTATCTGCCATATCATCTACCGAATTCTGCAGTGACTGATAGGCGGCTGTTACCTTTTCCACGCTGGATGCCAGAGTGTTCAATGTCGCCGCTACATCTGCCGCACTCTGTGAATTGGATGCAAATGCGGAATCAATGATCCCGGACATCTGTGAATAAAATTCCTTTCCGGAATTCAGTGCCGCATTTACGCCATCCGTTGCACCGCTGATCGTTCCTTCAATCCCATTGAATGATTTCTTCGTTGTCTTCAAGGCATCTGTTGTCTTATCCGAACGGTTCTGTGTCTCTTTCAGAAATGTGCCTGTCGTATCCAGAAGCTGCTGTGCAGATGTCGTCATTCCCGCAAAGGAACTTAATGTCGCAGATGCCACATTCAGGTCCGAACCGATCTGGTCCAGATTATTTGCCAGATTCCCTGCAATAGATTCTACTCCATTCTGATTTGCCACATTGGTAACTGCTTTGAAAGAAGTAATAACCGTATCACTGATCGTTTCAATAAATACTTCATTGACCTGTCTCTGGATCGCGCTTGCTCCTTTATCTGTAACCTTCGGTGCGATCGCATTTTCTTTTGCATTCGAATAGTATGTGATACTTGGTTTACTGATATTTTCAGAGAACAGACTCATCATATCTGTACTGAAGTTTTCCGGTATCACGATCGCCGCATAGTATTTTCCGGATTTTACTCCGGATACTGCTTTTTTCTTGCTGGTAAATACCCAGTCAAGCTGCGAATTACTGCGAAGCGATGTCAGTACCTGATCTCCCATATTCAGTTCGAGCGGAATCAGGCTGCCTTCATACCCCTTATCCACGCTTGCCACCGCAACTTTTAAGTTTCCTGTATTTTTATATGGATCCCAGCTTGCTGCAATATTAAACCAGGCATAAAGGCAGGGAACAACGGTGATTCCCATAATGACGATCATAGCGATCACATTATTTTTAATCCGTTTTATATCCCTCCGGAAAATTTCCCATATATTTTTCATACGCCTTTTTCCTCCTTTATTCCCCGTATCAGATCTTCTGTTGTCATTCCTGTGGCAGCAAGCTGTTTTAACATCTTATCGTGTATATATTCTACACAGATCAGATACAGTGCAAGCGCGATCAGCGATACGATCCATAACACCAGAAATACCAGTTTGGATTCCAGGCTGAACATCAGTATCAGGAAAATGAGCGGGATAATGATCATTCCAAGGAATCCAAAGCGGATCATCTTCGGATAACGCTTCTCGAATTTTTCTGATCTTTCCAGGAATTCCTGTTTCCACTCATCATCTTCCATTAACGTCTTCATCATCATGGTCAGTTCCGGCCGTTTCCGCTCTGCTGTTTCCGTCTCTCCCAGCATCAGTTCTGTCTCTGACAGCCGCTTATCGAACAAATGATTCAGATTCATAAGCAGCGGACGAAGTACCAGACCGATGAAAATCGATATCGGGAAGAAGATTGCCAGTATTCCCAGATATTTCCAGATATTCGCTCCATACATACCGGCAATGCATTCACGCATTGCACTGATTCCATATGTGAAAGGAAGCAGCGGATGAAGTTTCTGGAAAAATGCAGGTGTCATCTCGATCGGATATGTTCCTGCCGATCCCGGGATCTGTAAAATAACTAGTACAACTCCCAGTGCTTTTCCAATATGCTTGAACGTAAGCGCCAGCGCATAGATCAGATTTACATAGATAAAGGAACAGAAGATGCCTACACATACGAATGCGACCGGGTGTACGCATTGTACTTTCAGAAGCACAATATCGCCCAGACACACGATCAGACCCTGTACCAGGCCTACCGCCATGAATAACATCCATCTGCCAAAATAAGCCTGTGATGCCGTAAATCTGTGAATCTTCCCGTCTCTATCCACTTCCTGTTTCAGAATGGATACCAGGATCAGTCCGCCTACCCACAATGCCAGATTGGTATAAAACGGTGTCATACCGGATCCATAATTTTCCACATCATACAATACTTTCGACTGAACACTTACCGGCGAAGACATAAAACCGGCAATGGAATCCGCATCAATCCCCTCCAGAGAGGTCAGTTTCTGATACATCTGTGAACTTTGCAGTGCTCCCAGATCGTCCTGAACCAAAGCCAGTGATTCATCTACCCGCTTCAGCACCTCTTTTGTCTGTCCCAGTGCCGAGGCACTGTCTTTCAAGCTGCTGTTGAGCTGATTCAGGATACTCTTCATCTGTTCAACCGTTGGTTCTACACCATCCAGTGTTGAGGCCAGGCTTCCGCTTAATGAAGCCAGACTGTCCAGTGACTGGTTCAATTGCGGCATTAATGTCTGTGCAAAATTACTGCGGTAATCCTGCAGACTTTTCTTGCTGTCTTTTGCAAGCTTTTCCATAGATGTCCGTGTACTCTGCGCTGTTGTCACTGCATTCTGAATTCCTTTATTGCCATTCTTCAATGAAGCCACCAGCCCCTGAAGGGACGCATTCTGGCTCTCCAGTTCGGAAATCTTTTGTGCGATCAATGCCGAAAACTGCTGTGATAATTCTGTATTTCCCTGAATCTGTTCATTCAGCGCTTTTAACTGACTCAGTAATTCCTGATTCCTGGTAAGGAGAGTGGATGCTGTTGTCAGGCTTCCGTCTACTGCTGTCAGAGCTTGTCCTGCCTTCGTCTCGAATATGCCCAGTTTTGCCGATGCAGACACATAGGTATTATTCAGAAGCGTCTCGCCGTTCGACATACTATCCGAGAACTGTGTCGAAAATATTCCTACTGCCGTTCTTGTGTCTGAAAGTACCGTTCCGCTATCTGAAAGTGTCTGCACTCCTGATTTTGCCGATGCATTGACCTGATCCAGTGTTTTCACCGCATTCTGGATTACTTCATCTGACTTATCCACCGTTTTCTGAAAATTTTCCAGCACTTTGTTATATTCTTCCAGATTCTTCCTTGTCTCGGCAACCGCCCGGATCAGACTCGAATTTCCCTCCGTCACTCTTCCTGCGATATCTCCTGCTTTTTCACTCAGCAGCTTTGAAATGGATTCTGCCGCCACCGAAGAAAAGGTGTCATTGATCTCCTGCTGGATCGTGCCTGCACCTGTATCTGTGATCTTCGGGGCGATCGCATTTTTCTTTTCATTAATATAATAATCCAGCTTCGGCTGTTTGATATCTCCTGATAAAATACTCAGAAGTGATTCACTGAAATTATCCGGTATTACGATCGCTGCGTAATATTTTCCGGATCTCACTCCCTTTTTCGCTTCTTTTGCATCTACAAACTTCCAGCCAAGCTGGTCATTTTTCTTCAGATTGTCTACAATATTTTGTCCTGCGTCCAGTGACATCTGCTCACTGTCGGCACCTTTATCCTCATTGGCAATCGCTACCTGAATTCCTTTGGTATTCCCGTACGGGTCCATATTGGCAGCGATATTAAACCATGCATAAAGAGACGGCAGTACACTGATTCCAACCAGGATCAGTACTGCTGCACGGTTACGGAACAACCGGCCAAGATCTCTTTTGAAAATCTGAAATGATTTCTTCATCCACACATCCTCCTTTGGTATCGTCATATACATATCAGTATAACAAAAACATTTCTGAAAATCTACTCAAAAAACTGACTGCCAGTCATGTTTTTATTATAGCATTTGCTATACAGGCACCCGTATTTTTACCATTCACGATTTTTCTTATATTTTCCTTACATATTTCCAAGAAAAAAGAGACATTGCCGATAGCAGTGTCTCTTTATCATTATTTTACAATACCAACCATATCTTTCACGGATTCAAATCCATTTTTCTTCATATATGCTTCGATTCCGTCAATGATCTCTATTGTTGCATTTGGATTATAGAAATTCGCGGTTCCCACAGATACTGCGGATGCTCCTGCAAGGATCATCTCGATTGCATCTTCCGGTGTAGCAATTCCTCCCATTCCGATAATCGGAATATTGACCGCCTGCGCCGTCTGGTATACCATACGGACTGCGATTGGATGTACAACCGGTCCCGATACGCCGCCGGTCTTATTAGCTACCGCAAATGTTCTGCGGTTGATATCGATCTTCATCCCCGTCAATGTATTGATCAGCGACAGGGCATCCGCACCACCGGCTTCTGCTGCCTTTGCGATCTCTGTAATATCCGTAACATTTGGTGTCAGTTTCATGATGATCGGCTGTTTTGCGATCTTTTTGATCTGAGCCGTCAGTTCTTCTACATGCTTTGCGTCCTGTCCAAATGCAAGAAATCCCGCATTGACATTCGGGCACGAGATATTGATCTCCATCATATCGATCGGCTCATCCGCCAACCGCTCAACAACCGCAAGATATTCCTCCGGCGCATGCCCGCAGACATTCACAATGATCTTTGTATCATATTTCTTCAGAAACGGAATATCTCTTTTGCAGAACAGATCAATTCCCGGATTCTGGAGTCCGATCGCATTCATCATTCCTCCGTAAACTTCAGCTACACGTGGTGTCGGATTACCCGGCCACGGGACATTTGCCACGCCCTTGGTCGTTACCGCTCCAAGACGGTTCAGATCCACAAACTCACTGAATTCTTCTCCCGAACCAAATGTACCGGAAGCCACTGTAACCGGATTCTTCCACTCTACGCCGGCAATATTTACTTTCATATCCATTATAAATCCACCTCCGTAGATAAGAATACTGGTCCGTCTTTACAGATTCTCTTATTGTTCACATTACTGTGTGCATCTTTTTCTTTTGTCTTGCAGACACATGCCAGACAGGCTCCGATTCCGCATGCCATTCTCTCTTCCAGAGAAATATAGCATTCGATCCCCTTCTCTTCTGCATAAGTCTTGATCGCCCGCAGCATTGGTGTCGGTCCGCATGCAAATATCATATCTGCATCCAGATTCTGCTCACGGATAGCATCCATGACATTCCCTTTTGTTCCTACACTTCCGTCTTCTGTGGAAATATATAAGGTCCCGTTCTGTTCAAATTCGTCTTTCAGGAATGTATGTGCATCTCTGTAGCCGACAACAATCTGCTTTTCTTCGCACTGCATCTGTTTGGCAAGTTCCAGGATTGGCGGAACACCGATTCCTCCACCCATCAGGAATACTTTCTTTCCTTCTGCTTTCTCATATGGAAATCCATTTCCCAGAGGTCCGATCACCGGCACAGTATCTCCTGCCTTTAATTCCGAGAACTGTTTTGTTCCGGTCTTTTCTCCGGTTACACGGTATACCAGTCTTAATTTTTTTCCCTCTTTATCAATTTCACAGATACTGATCGGACGCGGAAGTAATTTGCTTGCATCTGCCGTGTATACAGATACAAACTGTCCCGGTCTGGCAGTCCGTGCTGCTTCTGTCTCAATCCACAGACTGTAGATCCCGTCTGCCAGCATCTCCTGTGACAGAACTTTCGCCTGTTCTTTCTTTTTCTCCATCTTCCTTTATCTCCTGTTAAGATTACTCTGTCATACGTTTTTTATCTGTCTTTTTTGTCAGATCAGACCTTATCTGTTCTCAAGTGCTCCTTTGATGTCTGCTACCATAGTTTCAACTGCTGCTCTGGATGCATCACCAAAGTTCTCAGCTCCAAACTTTGCATACTGCTCCTGCTTGTATGCCGCAATGATTCCTCTTGAAGAGTTCACGATTGCTCCAAGTCCATCCTCATTAAAGAAGTGTACCAGATCTTTTCCTTTTCCCCCCTGTGCACCGTAACCAGGAACCAGGATATATGCCTTCGGCATTACTTTTCTAAGTACTTTTCCCATCTCCGGATAAGTTGCTCCAACTACTGCTCCTACATAACTGTACTCATCACCCATGACTTCTGATCCCCATGCAGCCACTTTCTCTCCGACCAGTTCATACAGCGGACGCCCATCGATCTTCTGATCCTGGAATTCTCCGCTGGATGGATTGGATGTCTTTACAAGGATAAAAGCACCCTTATTATTCTCTTTACATACTTTTAAGAAAGGCTTTACTCCGTCAGAACCGAGATATGGGTTTACGGTTACAAAGTCTTCTGTAAATGGGGAGTATATATGCTCGCCAATCTTTACAGTTCCAACATGACCAATCGCATAGGCTTCAGAAGTAGAACCAATGTCTCCTCTCTTGATATCTCCGATGATAACAAGACCTTTGCTCTTCGCATAGTCACAAGTCTTTTTGAAGGCTTTCATTCCCTCAACACCAAACTGCTCATACATGGCAACCTGTGGCTTCACTGCCGGAATCAGGTCATAAGTTGCATCAATAATGCCCTTATTGAACTGCCAGATTGCTTCGCAGGCACCTTCTAATGTCTCTCCGTATGCAGCAAATGCATCCTTTACAAGATGCTCTGGCACATAAGAAAGCATTGGGTCAAGACCAACAACGATAGGTGCGTCTTTTTCTTTGATTCCTTTTACTAACTGATTAATCATAACTTCCTCCAGAATTGTACTGATATCTTTTTCATTCTAGCATAAATTTTTTCAGATGTACACTCACGATATGCCAAAAAACGACACGATTATTGTTAGCCGCGATATACAACTTTACCATCACAGATGGTATACTTCACTTTTCCGTATAACTGTGCACCAAGAAATGGAGAATTTTCTGCCTTCGATTCGAAAGATTCTACAGTGCGGACTTCATCCGGCGCAAAAATTACAATGTCCGCTGCCTTTCCTTCTTCTAAAGTTCCACAGTCAAATTTATAAAGTCTGGCCGGGTTCACTGTCATTTTTTCAAGAAGCTGCATCATTGTAAGATAACCTCTTTTTACAAGACTGGTAATTCCAAGAGAAAGGGAAGTTTCCAATCCGACGATTCCACTTGGTGCTTTTGTAAATTCCCTTTCTTTTTCTTCGATGGCATGAGGAGCATGATCAGTTGCAATCATATCAATCGTTCCATCTGCCAGTCCCTCGATTATCTTTGTTCTATCCCACTCGGTACGAAGTGGTGGGTTCATCTTTGCCATCGTTCCATAGTTCGGCACATCTTCTTCTGTTAATGTAAAATGATGTGGGGTTGCCTCCGCATATACTTTCGCGCCTTTCTTCTTTGCAAGGCGAACTAAGTCAACCGAACGGCCGGAAGAGATGTGCTGAATATCTACTTTAGCTCCTGTCTCAAGGGCAAGCATTACATCTCTGGCAACCATCACATCTTCGGAAATTGCCGGTGCTCCGCCAATACCCATTTTGTCAGAAATGACTCCCTTGTTAACACCATTTACTTCATTCAGTGTAGGGTCTTCTTCATGAAGTGAAATCGGCATATCGACTCTTGCTGCCGCTTCCATCGCTTTTTTGATAAACCCTGCATTGGTCAGAGGAATTCCATCGTCCGTAAATCCGCAGGTACCCGCTTCTACCATTGCATCAAAGTCTACTAATTCTTTTCCTTCAAAATTTTTTGAAACCGCTGAGGCCTGTTTTACATGGATTGGAAGGCTCTTTGTACGCTCTAAAATATCCTGAAGGACTTCTGGTGTGTCTACAATTGGTTTTGTATTTGCCATGCAAACAACAGTCGTAAATCCTCCAGCTGACGCTGCACGACTTCCTGTTTCTAAGTCTTCTTTGTACGTAAAGCCTGGGTCACGGAAATGGACATGAACATCAACAAGCCCTGGTGCAACAACACATCCTTCAGCGTTTAATTCCTCGGCTTCCTCTGCCCATTCTGGATGTTCTCCAAAGCCAATAATTTTTTCATCTTCTACCCAGATATTTGTCACTTCATCTCTTCCCGAAGCCGGGTCCATGACACGACCATTTTTGATTACTAACTTCATTGTATCTCCTCACTTTATTTTTACTTATCTTTGCAAAAATCACACTACTACTTGATTGCAACCTGCAAAGATTGTTTTTTTCAATAATTTAAAATTATTTTTCAGCACGACTTAATAACTACTCTAATAACTTTAATTACTGTATCTGTTATTTTCCCTCAAAAGGCTCATTTAACTTCAACGTACCCTCTAACACAAATCTTCCATCTAACAGAATCGGAATCTCTACGCGTTCCTCTGCTACATCATTCATAATTGGAACTTCAACGGTCTGAGCAGTAACTGCTGCAATTCTTGAAAGTTCCTCATAAGGAATCGTAATATCCGTATGACAATTAAAATACGCCTTCTTCGGATCTTCTTTTCGAAAGGCGGAACATTCGTTTTCTTTTGCCACGATTTCTTTGCCATCCGGGTTATACACACGGACATCCTCGCAGTAAGAATAGCATGTATCGCCAATAGCGATATGCGGTCCCATTTTCTCTGCGATAAGAATTGGAAGTTTCTCCATGATGCCATACTTCGCAGCCATTACATAGGCTGTTGTATTCGTTCCAATCGCACACTCTCCCATCGGAAGCGTCTCTCTGTTGTATAAAAGATTCTCCTTGATAAACTTACGTCCATCCTCTTTATCTGGGAAGTTCGCACACTCATAGTCATCTACCATACCATCTTTAAAGGTAATCTTTAAATCTTTATAACAAAGACCATTTAAATACACTTCTGTCACATGTAAAAGTCCGTTTGTCCCCTTCAATTTCGGAGAAGTAAATACTTCGCCAACTGGAATATTTACATCGGCAAGACAGTTTTCAAACTTTGTCTCTTTCTGTGCATCTTTCAAATCACAAAGAGCAACGGTAAGATTTGTCATATTCCTTCCACGACCCATGATGTGTACGGATTCTGCCTGGTCAAGAATATTGATAATATTTTGCTGGATGCCTTTATATAATTCATTATCCAGCGTATTGACTTTACGGATTTCCTCAAAAATTTCCGGGAACTTTTCTCCAATAGATGGAACTGGATAGGCAATAATCGTAAAACTTCTTTCTTCCTGATTAATAAATTCATTTAACAATTCATTCGACAAAGAAGAATATTCTACAGAAAGGCTCTGCTGACGCTCACTCAGGCGATAGCTTTCCGGCTTATTGACCGGCTCAAATGGTTCTTCTCCAAACACTTCGAAACATGCTGGTCCTGCAAAACCTGCCGCTTCCTGTTCATACTCCTCATATGCCTTTCTCATACAGCTTATCTTACGATCAACCATACGCTTATCGAGATAAATCGCATTATCAAAGCGGTGGTCATAACCATACTGTGGATTTGGATCAGAGGAAATGTATCCAATACGGAGGTTCTGTCGCTTATTTAACGTATTTAATGCCTCTCTGTAAATAACCGGCTTCAATCCCATAGCTGCAAACTGCCTGATTGCTGCACGAATGACTCTCTCAAATCCAATTGGATAACGGATATTTACTGTATCTTTTTTAGAAACATCAACTCCCTTTAATTCAAATCCTCTCTGGTACCCTTCTGTAAATGTCGCTGCAATCTGCTCGATTTCTTCGTCTGAAAGTCCATTTAAAAATTCTGCAGTTTTCAGTTCTACTTCTGAAATATAATCTCCATAAGAATACAAATACCGCAAATCTCCTAAATCAGAATCCATAATAATAGAAGTTGCGAAATCAAGTGCCGGATCAACTAACTCTCTTATTCTATAACCTGCCCAGTCATCGGCATAATCATAGAGAAACCAGTAAATCGTATCTTTAATCTGCTTATAACTTACTGTCTCATCTTCAAACATACAGTAAATCTCTAAAAACAGTTCGTTTAAAATTGTAATCTTTTCAAGATTTTGCTCGAAAACAAACGCTCTCTCAGAACGTAATTCCGTATATAAAAAACTCAGAATCCGACCAAACTCTTCTCCTAATTCCTGTACTGCAAATGCAGGATTCGCAAAAGACTTTCCGTAATTCTGAGGTAAAATATCCTGATAGAATAATTCATTTTCACTCTTCATCTGCTCAAAAGAACAGGATTTCCACACATCAGAAGAAATGCATAAAAAATCTGACGCACATTTTTCTAAAAACTGTGCAGTCTTCTTAAAATAGCGGTGAACCTGTTCCTTCATACCGTTTTTCTCTCCGGCAGCAATCTCTCCAATTCTTTCTCTTGTCAATAAAAAACGTTCTTCTACTTCTTTATTGCTCTCTTTAAATAACTCTCTATAATCCATATAAGTCTTATCATCCTCTCTTTCTATACTTTTGCATAATTATCATCACATCATAATAAATGTAATTCCAATAAAAATCGCCACAATATTAATGCAGATTCCTGATATTTTGTATTTCTGGCTAGTTTTCGCATCATCGTAGCTCATTACGCCCCAGAGAACACAAAAAAATGCAAGAATCATGAGGATACAGCCAATTAATCCCCCAATAACATTCAGTCCTCCACCGGTCACGACAGACAATATTGTTAAAATCACAAAACCTATTAAAATGATAATCCCCATAACCAATGTAATTACAGCATTCTTTGAAACCTTTTTCTCAGAAAAGGAAATATTTCTTGTATTCATACTCTGGCCTTTCCTTTCACTTACTTTTCATCTTTTAATCTTCTTCTTTCTTTTTTATTCTTTGCCTTCCATTTGTGATAAATAAATCTGATAATGCAATAGATGATCCAGCCAATCAGACCACCAACCGTATTCATCATCAAATCATCTACGTCAAACACACCAACCTTTGTGATAAGCTGTAATGTCTCTATGCAAAGGCTGAATAAAAAAGCATATATAATAATCCGGATACATCCGGTTTTCTCCAATCTCCATATCGGAACTAAAAAACCTATTGGGAAAAATACAAGCAGATTGCCAAATAAGTTTAGTAAAAATGCTCCGGCAGAAACATAATTCCTGTATATAATAAAACGGCGGATTTCCTCAAAAGGAACTAAGTTATAGCGATATGTGCTATAGCCATCCACTCGTCCAAGCCGGTCGCTGAATAAGACAAAATATATTACGACACAGCCATATAAAATCAATAATAAAAGGCTTAGAGACCCTAACCTCTTTCTGTTTTCATTCATTCCTTTCCCAGCCTTTTTCCCTCAGAGCATATTTGAAAAATACTCTGGTTATTCTCGTTTCCATTCTTTTTGCTTTTATATTTCCTATAATACATTTTAAGGAACCGGTATGTAAACCGGTTCCCACCATTTTTAAATCATTATTTTCCCTTTTAATTTCAGGGCACGTGCTCCACTGACAATAGAAACCACGCCAACGCTGACTCCTACAATTACTGTGATAATTCCAACAACAATTCCTGAAGCACCAATCTGTCCCAATGTTTTAAAAATCTTTTCGTTCATACAAATCTCCTGTCAGAATATTACTTTACTCCATACTGGTCATAGTATGCATCAATGGCTGCTTTTAATTTATCATCAATGATGACTTTTCCTTTGTATGGTTTGTTGTAAAGATGTTCTACAACTTCTTCCATTGTAACGATTGCCGTTGTCTTCATTCCGTACTTTTCACTGATTTCTGTAAGAGCACTCTTCTCTCCCTGACCTCTTTCCATACGGTCAACAGAAACAACTAATCCTCCGACTTCTACATCGCCCTGCGCCTTAATAATCGGGAGTGTCTCCTGAATAGAAGTACCTGCTGTAGTAACGTCCTCGATAATGATAACTTTATCTCCATCCTGAATTGGGCTTCCAAGGAGAATTCCTTTATCACCGTGGTCCTTTACTTCCTTACGGTTACTGCAGTAACGGATATCCTTATCGTACTTTTCTGAAATAGCGATTGTTGCAGCAACACTTAATGGGATTCCCTTGTAGGCAGGTCCAAATAATACATCAAAATCAAAACCGAAATGGTCATGAATTGCCTGTGCATAATATTCGCCTAATCTCTTTAACTGAGAGCCAGTACGGTAAAATCCTGTGTTAACAAAAAATGGAGTCTTTCTTCCACTCTTTGTCACAAAGTCACCAAACTTCAGTACGTTGCAATCGATCATAAATTCTATAAACTCTTTTTTGTATTGTTCCATAACAACCTCCGATTTATCCTTTTGATTTCTATGTATTCTCGAAATTCTATTTATATCCTGTTTCAAGAATACATTCAGTTGTTCTGATTCTAACACAGTTTATTTGTATTTTCAACACGCTGGAGCGTGTTTGAAAAATGCTCTGGGAAAATGTATTCTGCAAATATGCTTATTTAATAAGTATATATTTTAGTCAATACATCCTATAATCTCGTTAATATCCTCGATATGGTATCTTTCCATATATGCCTTCATTCCGTCTAATACTTCCATTGTCGCACGAGGATTATGGAAATTCGCTGTTCCAACAGAAACCATTGTCGCACCTGCCATCATCATCTCGATGGCATCTTCTCCAGTGAGAATACCACCCATTCCGATGATCGGAAGCTTACATGCGTGGCTTACCTGATAAACCATACGAACAGCAACTGGCTTGATTGCAGGACCGGACATACCGCCTGTCTTATTCGCAAGCACAAACTTACGTCTGTGAATATCAATCTTCATTCCCGTAATCGTATTGATAAGAGAAAGTGCATCACATCCACCGGCTTCTGCTGCCTTTGCCATCTCTGTAATATCTGTAACGTTTGGGCTTAACTTCATAACGATTGGCTGTTTTGCCTTTGCCTTGATTGCCTTTGTAATTTCATATAAAGCATCTGGATTCTGACCAAAAGCAATACCACCCTCTTTTACATTTGGGCAGGATACGTTAATCTCTAATAAATCAACTGGTTCATCTGCGAGACGTTCTACAACTTCCACATAATCGGAAGTACTCCTTCCACATACATTGACAATAATAGATGCTCCTTTTTCTTTTAAATGAGGAATATCTCTCTTACAGAATAAATCGATTCCCGGATTCTGAAGTCCGACAGCATTCAGCATTCCACCATAAGTTTCTGCCACACGAGGGGTAGGATTGCCCTCCCACGGTACATTCGCCACACCTTTTGTTGTGACTGCGCCAAGTGCTGCAAGGTCTACGAACTGTTCATATTCTGCACCAGAACCAAATGTTCCTGAGGCAGTTGTCACAGGATTTTTAAATGTCTTTCCCGCTAATGTTACTTCTAAATTCATGCAAACACTACCTCCTTTGCATCAAATACCGGACCATCTTTACAGATTCGGGTATTGTTTACGTTTGTGTGATGGTCTTTTTCCTTTGTCTTGCAGATACAGCCAAGACAGGCGCCGATTCCACATGCCATTCTCTCTTCTAAGGAAATTTGTGCTTCCATTCCGTGTTCTTCGGCATAAACTGCGAGAGCTTTTAACATTGGCATTGGTCCACAGGCATAGATTACCTTTCCTTCAACACCATATTTTTCAATGGCATCAATAACGGTTCCCTTTGCTCCCTGACTTCCGTCTTCTGTTGCAACTTTTACATCACAGACAGCCTCAAATTCGTCTTTTAAGAAAGTGGAAGTTCTGTAACCAAGTACAACTGTTTTTTCTACATTAAGCTGTTTTGCAAGCTCTAACATTGGAGGAATCCCGATACCACCACCGATGATAATCGCCTTTTCCTCTTTTAAAGCAAATCCATTACCGAGAGGTCCCATAACTTCTAAGGTATCTCCCTCTTTCATCTTGGAAAATTCTTTTGTTCCCTCTCCGGCAACACGGTAAACTACTCTTAAAGTTCCCTCTTCTTTATTAATACCACAAATACTGATCGGACGAGGCAAAAGCTTACTCTTGTCGTTACAGTACATTGCAATAAATTGTCCTGGCTTTGCTAATGCTGCCCCCTTAGGGAAGGATAATTCCATGTCGAATATCCCCTCGTCAATCTGCTGCTGACGAACAACTTTTGCAGTTTCTTTTATCATCTCCATCTCTTTTCCTCCTTCTAAAAATAATGTACTCCCGAAAATTTCCCCGCAAAATCGAGTGCTGAAAACTTCCAAACAACCTACTTCTTATCTTACCATAAAATCTGCCACACTGGCATATGAATATCTAATTTTATGAAAAGAAAAAATTTCCGTCAAAAAATCAGATAAAACAATACTCTATCCGCACACTATTTTATGCCGTTTCATTCTTTAAAATATAAACCGGCAGCGGCGGATTATTGGGTTTATTATAAAAAGCTTCCACAAGTACAGTATATTTATCATACGGCAATTCTCGAAGCCATGCAAGTACCTGCTTCTTCTCTTCAAAGCCACTGTCTCCCCCGCTATAAATAAGCAGGGAAATCATGCCGCCCTCATGAAGCAGATTCAGTCCCTTTTCAAGGGCCTCGATTGTTGTATCTGCCTTTGTGGAAAGGCTGTGATCCCCTCCAGGAAGATAACCGAGATTAAACATGATAAGAGAAACTCTGTCTTTTTGAGCATACTTATCCATATGTGCATGACTGTCTAAAACAACTTCTGCCCTATCAGAAAGCCGTTCTTTTAAAAGCCGTTTTTTTGTCTGCTCTATCGCCATTTCCTGGATATCCATAGAAATCACTCTGCCCTTTTCTCCTACAAGCTTCGCCAGAAAAACGGTATCCTTTCCGGTTCCTGCTGTTGCATCAATGCAAAGAAGGGGTTCCTTTATCATCTTCTGTATCCGTTCATGACAATATTGTGTGATTGGCGTTCTTCTCTTCATTTTAATCTTGACTCTCCAATTTTTATTATATTACTATTTAATTCAAGTAAATTTAGCTACTGTCAGCCCTCAGGAAAATACCTGCTCCATATTTGTAATCTCGGAGCAAAGGTTGGATGCAAACGCATAAGCGAACATTCAACCTGCAGCGACTAAAATTACAAATATGGAGTAAGTATCTTCCTGAAGGCGTCTGTCCTTAATAAATTAATCTTTATTTAACGAAAAGGAAATAAGCAGCAACAACAATACCTAAAACAATACGGTATACACCAAATGCCTTAAAGTCATTCTTCTTAATATATCCTAACAGGAACTTGATTGCTACGATAGAAACGATGAAGGCAACTAGCATACCAACCACAAGGATTGTCACTTCCATTCCTGTATAATGGAAACCATATTTTACAAGTTTTAAGAAGCTTGCTCCAAACATGACCGGAATGGATAAGAAGAAAGAATATTCTGCTGCCACAAAACGGGAAGTTCCAAGAATCATCGCTCCAATAATTGTTGCTCCTGAACGGGAAGTACCTGGAATAAGAGCAAGTACCTGAAAACATCCGATAATCACTGCAATCTTATATGTTAAATCAGATAATTCTCCTACTTGTGGTTCTCTGTGTTTATTATAGTTCTCAACGATAATAAATAAAATACCGTATAAAATTAAAGTAAAGGCTACGGTTGGTGCATTATAAAAAAGTGTATCAATTTTATCATTAAAAGCAAGACCAATAACTGCTGCTGGAAGACACCCCACGATTACCTTTCCCCAGATATCAACGGTCTCTCTCTTTTCTTTTGCAGACTTCTTCGGACTGAATGGATTCAGCTTATGGAAATAAATCACACATACCGCAAGAATCGCACCAAGCTGAATGACTACTAAAAACATTTCCATAAAGTCTTTGGGTACATTCAGCTTAATGAATTCATCCACAAGAATCATATGTCCTGTAGAACTGATTGGAAGCCATTCTGTGATTCCTTCCACAATTCCAAGCAGGATTACTTTTAACATTTCAATTAACATTTATTTGTTCCTCCTGTAATATTTATCGCTTCATTCTACCATAAGTTACCGTATTTGTCCTCCTATTGCCGTAGAAGATTTTTGCTATTTTCTAAAAATTATATAACTTTATAGAAAGATAGTGCACTGCTACTCTAATTCTAAAAGTCCCTGTTCCATCAGATATTTGATAGAAAACAGCCTCGGTTTCTTACTGTTATCAAATCTTATTTTTATCTTATCGTCTTTTAACTCAAGAATCGTGCCTTTTCCAATATTTTTATGAACCACTCTTCTTCCCTTTTTGAACTCCTTTTTATCATAACGAAGTTCGCCGATATAGCGGGATATCTGTGCGTCCTTCTGATAAAGTTCCTTTAAAGAATATAGGAAAAGATAGGTTTTAGCTCTTGTAACAGCAACATAAAAGAGCCTTCTCTCTTCCTCTAAATCTGCATCTTTTACTGCTTTTTTATGCGGAGTTGTCCCCTCATTAATATCCATAACAAAGACGACCTCATATTCCAGTCCCTTTGAGCTGTGCATTGTCGTGAGTGTCACCCCGCTTTTTTGCTGCTGCCGTCCTGCCTCCATCTGCTTTTCTAATTCCTCCCCATAAGAGTCTATGTAGGAAAACCATTCTTCAAAACTATGATATTCTTTCGCACTTTCCTGAATCTGATTCAATACTTCCTCTAAATCATCTGGATTCATCCTTCGAAACTGTGCATATTCGTTCATATAGTCCTCATAACCAATCCCGTTACGAATATACTGTATGGCAGCATATGGTTCCATTTTTCGGAGCAGGCACAAATCCATCTCCAGCTTATCAATCTTTTCATAGAGCCATTTTTTGCCGAAGGTTTCCTGCTTTAACTTTTTCAAATCTACCTGGGGGTCAGTAAGCATACTTCTTGAAATATAACGTTTTGGGCGATTCATTATTTGTAAAAATAACTTTCTGTCTTTGTTTCCCATCGCAATCTTTATATACGTTAATATATTTCTTGCAATCCAGTGATCAAATATATTTGGAATCACATCTCGCATCTGAAATGGGATATTATACTCCATCAAGCGACCGACAAGAAGTCTTGGCTGTGTATTTGTTCTGAAAATGACTGCCATTTCTTCTAGTGGAATTCCCTTTTTATGATAAAAACGTATTCCTTTTAAAATATCAGTGCATTCTTCTCCAGCATCTTTTAAATATCGGAATGTAATCGGTACCTTTTTGCCGCGGGCTGCCTGCATATTTTTCGGAAAACGCTTTGTGTTATGGCTAATGAGATGTTCCGCACTGTCCACAATCTCTGCACTACACCGGTAATTCGTATTTAAAATTACTTTTTTCGCATCGGGATAATCTTTTTCAAATCCAAGCATGATTTCCGGCCTGGCCCCACGGAAACGATAGATGGACTGATCATCATCTCCTACAATAAACAGATGATCTCCTTTTCCTGCTAACATCCGCACAATCTCATATTGTACTTTATTAATATCCTGAAATTCATCAATTAATATATACTGAAACTTTTGCTGCCACATGGCGAGGATATCTTTCCTCTCTTTTAAAAGTTCATAGCAAAAGACCAGCATGTCATCAAAATCTATGAGATTCTCCTCTCGAAGTCTTCTCTCATACCCCTCATAAATCTGAGCAAATAGCTCATCAGAGCAATTACTGCTGTGATAGTAGGAAAGGGACATCATCTCTCCTTTTACATAACTGATTTCGTTAATGATGCCGGAAAGGAATTCCTTCTCATCTTCGATTTCCAGTTCCATATTCTCTGTCATCTCTTTGATATAACGCCGCTTTACATCTTCACGGATAATATTTCCTGCCGTATATCGGTATGCATAGCGAAGAATCATAAAGAAAATTGAGTGAAAAGTACCAAATGTTACCGGTGCATTCTCCATCCCATCAAAGGCAAAAAAACGCTTTCTCATTTCTTCTGCCGCTGCCCTTGTAAATGTAATAACTAATATATTCGATGGATGTACCCCCGCATTTTCAATAAGCCATTTTACTCGATAGGTAATTACAAGTGTCTTTCCTGAACCCGGACCGGCAAGAACCATTAACGGACCTTCTTTATGTGTGATCGCTTCTTCCTGTTCTTTGTTAAAAATTGCTGGCACTTCTCCTCCTCCTTTCTTTCTATATGTACTCTCGGAATCTTTTTATATTATAAGGATTCTAAAAGTAATCCGAGATAACTCATCTATTTTTTAGAGTTTCTCCTACTTTAAATGTATCTCTCTGCAGGAGTACATTATCATTAATGATAAAATAAATGTTTGCAAAATAAAAGGGTGTCTCTCAACACCCTTTTATCTTTAATGCAGTTAAGTTAAAATACTCTTCTGCCATTCTTTGCTATTAATGTTTTGCAACGCTCTTAAGATATGCTTCAACTTCAGCTTCTGTTGTCAAAGACATTGCCTTAGCTGCAACAGCATCTGCTTCTTCTTTTGTCCAGAGAGAGATTCCCTTTCTGGTTGCTAAGATAGAAGTCGCACTTACACTAAATTCATTCATTCCAAAGGAAATTAATAATGGAGCAAGTAATGGGTCTGCTGCTGCTTCACCACACATACCAACCATGATTCCCTCTGCTCTTCCGGCTTTGATAACACGTTCGATAGAACGAAGTACTGCCGGATTGTAAGCGGAATAGAGATATGCAACCTCTGCATTACCTCTGTCTACTGCCATAGTATATCCTGTAAGATCGTTTGTTCCGATACTAAAGAAGTCTGCTTCTTTTGCAAAAACATCTGCCATTAAACTTGCTGCAGGTGTCTCTATCATGATACCAACCTTGATATCTTCATTATATGCAACACCTTCTGCTTTAAGCTCTTCCTTAATTTCTGCTACCATATCTTTTACTGCACGAAGCTCATCTAAACAGGTAACCATAGGAATCATAATACGAATATCGCCATATGCGCTGGCACGAAGCAATGCTTTTAACTGAGGACGATATAAATCTTCTCTCTTTAAGCATAAACGAATTGCACGGAAACCGAGGAATGGATTCTCTTCTTTCTCAAGAGCAAGATAAGGAATCTCTTTATCTCCACCCACATCCAAAGTACGGATAATAACTGGTTTGCCCTCTAAAGTCTCAGCTACCTTCTTATATGCTGCAAACTGCTCTTCTTCTGTAGGAATCTGAGGACGATCCATGAAAAGGAATTCTGTACGGAATAAACCAATTCCCTCGCCATCACACTCTACTACTTTAAGGGCATCTTCTGGCTTACCAATGTTTGCACAAAGTTCAACCTTAACACCATCTGCAGTTTTTGTCTCCTTGCCAACAAACTGAGCAAGGGCAGCTTTCTCTTCTAAATATGCTACTCGTTTCTGTTCATACTCTGCCTGAAGTTTCTCATCAGGATTAATATATGTCTGACCTTCTGAGCCATCTAAAACGACCTTATCTCCGTTGGAAATCTTTTCTGTGATTCCCGGTATACTGAGTACAGCCGGAATTTCAAGAGCCCGCGCAAGAATTGCTGAGTGGGAAGTCTTACCACCAACCTCCGTAAGAATACCTGTAACATTCTTAGGGTTGATTCCTGCAGTCATAGATGGAGTTAAGTCTTCTGCTACGAGAACAGTTCCCTCTGGTACATTCGCCAGATCTACATCTTCTACATCCAGAAGTATCTTCAATAATCTTGTCTTTATATCACATACGTCTGTTGCTCTCTGCTGGAACATCTCATCATCAATAGAAGAAAACATCTGCATATAATAATCACAGATTTTCTCTACTGCTGCTTCTGCACACATCTTATCATCTGCAATGCTTGTCTCCATCTGCCCAGTCATCTCTGGGTCCATAAGGAGAAGGACATGTCCTTCCAGAATCTCTGCTTCTTTCTCCCCTACTCTTTCTTTCATATCATCTGCCATTGCCTGTGTTTTTGCAATACACTTGTCAAGGGCTTCTGCTAATCTCTTCTTTTCAGCGTCAACATCACTGACTGCTTTATTATCGTATGCAAGGGAAGGCTCTTTTACAATAACAGCGGAACCAATACCGATTCCTGCTGATGCACCAATACCAGTATACATTATCTTCACCTCAAATTTTGATTTACAATTATTCTCCTAAACCGGATTCAATCATTTCGATAGCAGTCTTTAATGCTTCTTCTTCGTCAGCTCCATCACACTGGATTTCTACTTCAGAACCGCATTTGATGCAAGCACCGATAATGTTAAGAAGGCTCTTTCCGTTTGTTGCTTTACCGTTGAAGTTGATTGTTACGTCACTGTCAAACTTAGCCATTCCTTTAGCGAATACTCCTGCCGGTCTCATGTGAAGTCCCTGTGGGTTGTTGATTGTAACTTTCTGTGATACCATAGTTAATTTCTCCTTTTCTTAATAGGTTAATATAAATTAAATAATAGCTAAAGAAAACAGGATACTGTGCTGCTGGCTGATGCATTCGGTTAGTATTATACCCTGCATTCATACCTCCCCTTGTTCCTTTAGTACTCATTATTTTACCATTTTTTATATACACTGTCAATATAACAGCGCTTAGAGCGGTTTGAAAAATACTCTGGATTACCCGTAACTTTTTTCTTGTAATTCCATTTAAATCCTTGTAGATAAAAAGATATATTCTTTCTTTCCTGCCTCATCATCAGGATAAAGTTCTACATATTTTTTAGCTGCCTCATACGCCCTATCGTACTCCTGCGCCTTCTCATAAATAACAATCTTTCCGTACATAAAACCGGCCTTCGATTCGCCGCCCTGTTCGATTCCTTTTTGTATATATTTGAGAGCATTATCATAATCTTTCTGCTCTACATAAATCTCGCAGATTTTCTCTAAAAAATCTGTGTCATTTGTGCTGTTCCATCCCTGTTCATATACTTTCACGGCAGCCTTCGCATCTCCAGATTTTGCAAGACATTCACCCTTTAATATATAATACTGTGCATTTTTGCTATCATTATTTATGAGTTTATCATATATTTTCTCTGCTTCATCATATTCTTTTAATTGATAATGACTCTCTGCTAAATAGCAGGTCATATCCAAATCAAGCTTACCTGCAAATACAGACTGAAGTTTTAACGCCTGTCCAAGATAAGAAATCGTTTTCGAATAATCTTCCTCTTTAAAATAAAGCAATGCCTCTTTACGGTATTCTACTTTCTGCTGATAGTTATGCCACTGAAAAACACCAATTCCGGCAAGTAAGATTACAGCAGCGATTACAACACGAATTATAATTTTACGCATAGAAAACCTCATTTCTCTTTCAACGAAAGAAAGGATGCCGCAGCATCCTTTCCAAAGAACTATTATTTTCTTAAACCTAACTGTTCGATTAAGGTTCTGTAACGTTCGATATCTTTACCTTTTAAGTATGCAAGAAGATTTCTTCTCTGACCAACCATCTTTAAAAGACCACGTCTTGAATGATGATCCTTAGGATTTGCTTTGAAGTGGTTCTGAAGGTCGTTGATTCTTGCTGTAAGAAGTGCTACCTGTACCTCAGGTGAACCTGTATCTCCTTCTGTTCTTGCATATTTTGTCATAATTTCCTGTTTCATTTCCTTTGTAATCATGTTACAATTCCTCCTATTATTATAATCACCTTTACGAAGATAAGGTCGGAGACTCCATACCCTGGCAAAGGTTCTAGCAAAAAGCATCTTTCATAGATTAGCATACTCTTGTTTTTTTGTAAAGTTTTTTTACGAATATTTTTCAAGAAGTTTTTGAAAATATTCCGGAAGCGGTGCTTCAAACTCTACATACTCACCTGTTCTTGGATGAATAAAGCCAAGTACTCTGGCGTGAAGGCACTGTCCGGTAAGCCCCATCGCATTCTTCGGCCCATAGGTTGTATCCCCCAAAAGAGGATGCCTTATACTTGCCATATGCACGCGGATTTGATGGGTTCTTCCCGTTTCCAACTGACATTCTATGTGATTAAACTGATGGTTCAGATGACTGAGCACTTTGTAATGTGTCACTGCACGCTTACCATTCTTCGGTTCCACCGCCATCTTCTTTCTATCTGCCGGACTTCTTCCAATCGGTGCATCCACTGTTCCCTCTTCCTGTGTAAAATTATTGTAGACAATCGCCTCATACTTTCTTGTAATGGAATGTTCTTTTAGCTGCTCTGCCAGACTTTTATGCGCCATATCATTCTTACATACAACAAGAACCCCTGTCGTATCTTTATCAATACGATGGACAATTCCCGGACGAAGTACCCCGTTAATTCCGGAAAGATTATCCCGGCAATGATATAACAGCCCATTAACTAATGTTCCCGTATATCGTCCCGGACACGGATGGACAACCATATCTTTTGGCTTATTGATTAAAATAACATCCTCATCCTCATAAATGATATCTAAATCCATCTTTTCTGGAAGGACTTCTAATTCCTTTAACGGAGGCACACAGATAACAACATTGTCCTCCACTTTAAGACGGCAGCCTGGCTTTTCTTTTTTATCGCCAACAGTTACCCGGCCTTCTTTTATAAGTTTCTGAATATAAGAACGCGAATGCTCTTTTAACTCTCCGGCTAAAAACTGATCAAGGCGCATTCCCTCCTGTTCTTCCATAACGGTATAATAATATTTTTGTTCTATATTTTGTTTTTGATTCTGCTGCATCATTTCATTTCTTTCTGCCATTTTCCCGTCCTGCCCTATTCCTGCTCTTTCTTTTTAGAAAATACTCTGTTAAGATCTTCTTCCTGATAGAAAAACAGTATCAGCACAACTAGCATAAATGCGGCAACCGTTACATAAATATCTGCCACATTAAATACTGGAAAGTTAATCAGGCTAAAATAAATAAAGTCTACTACATATTTCCGAAACACTCTGTCTATCATGTTACCAACCGCTCCTGCCCCCACAAAATACAGGCAGGCTTTCAGTGGTATAAAATGTTTTTCTTCCGGAATCTTCCCTGAAATCCACAGGAGACCGACAAGTACTGCTAATGTGATAATCAAAAAGAACCACTGTTTATTCTGCATAATGCCAAAAGCCGCTCCCCTGTTCTCCACATAGTATATTTCTAATACATTATGAATAATCTTAATACTTCCTATCGGTTTTAATATTTTTACCGCCCACAACTTTGTAAGCTGGTCAATCAGTAGCAATACAAAAAAAATGACTACTGACTTTGCTTTTTTTCCCATGATAATTTTATTCCTCCTGTTATTCTAGAGCGTGCAGGTTGCTGGAATGATTTTTCAAACACGCTCTAAAACCGTAAGCATCTCTTCTGGTGTTACATCCTGATAAATTGTAGCTTCACCCACCTTGTCTAAAAGGATAAACTTAATCTTTCCATGTTCCATTTTCTTGTCATGTCTTGTTTCTTTTACAATATCTTCTGCTTTAAGTTCTTCTGGTAATGCCGGAAAATCAAAATATGCATATAATTCTTTTATTTCTTTATTTTCTTCCTCACTAATATAACCTCTTTGGCAGGATATATCCGCTGCCAGTAAGGAACCTACTGCGACACACTCTCCATGTGCAAGAGAAAAATTCATTAACTTTTCGATAGAATGACCCAATGTATGACCAAAGTTAAGCAATGCACGCACACCATGTTCCTTCGGGTCTTCCTCAACAACTGCCCGCTTAATCTCACAGCTGCCCTCGATCATATAAGCTAGTGCCTCATCTTCCCTTTTTGCTACTGCCTCTTTATTGTCTTTCATCCATTCAAAATATGCTTTATTGCGAATCAATCCATGCTTGATCACTTCTCCCAAGCCGCTGTGGTACTGTCGCTCAGAAAGTGTTTTTACCGTGTTTACATTAATATATACCAGCTTTGGCATATAAAATGCACCAACCATATTTTTATAGGCATGATAATCTACACCAGTTTTCCCTCCAATACTGCTGTCTACCTGTGCTAAAAGACTGGTCGGAATCTGCACGAAATCAATTCCTCTAAGATACGTTGCCGCTGCAAATCCTGTGAGATCTCCAGTAACACCTCCTCCAAGTGCAAGAAGCATATCTTTTCTGTCAAATTCATGCGTAATAAGAAAATGATACAGACTATCCACTGTAGATAAGTTCTTACTTTCCTCTCCTTCCTGAAAAATGTACACTTCTAACTTCGCACACTCTTTCTCTAAAAGACTGCACACTTCCTCAAGATAATAAGATGCAACCTGCCTTTCTGTTACGATGCAAAGTTTCCGTTCTTTTATTCCAAAAACAGAAAGTTCTTTTACTAATTGATTAAAATTATTCTCAATTACAATATCATATACCTTTTTACCCTCTGCAGTTACTTCTAATCTTTTTGTTTCCATTGTTCCCTCCAGAATAAATATTTACACAGAGAGGGGATATATGAACGGCCTCCACTCCGTCCATATATCCCCTCTGTCTTTTCTCGTTCAACTATTCTTTTATCACCTTTTATGTATTCGCTTTATGTATCTGACATCTATGTCAGCTTAAAACTTCGTAAGTTCCGGGGACAACATATCCTCGCTTACAATCTCGTCTCTTAAATCTCCAGATACTTCAATATTACCTGGTGCCACAATAAAGATATTATTAGAAATCGCTTTAAGAGAGCCATCTACTGCGAAACTTGCTCCACCGATAAAATCAATGATTCTCTGTGCCTGTCCGATTTCGATTCCCTCTAAGTTCACCACAATTGTCTTGCCTTCCTTTAAGAAATCTGCTACAATCTGTGCTTCATTAAATGTCTGAGGTCTGATTACTTTCACACTTTCACCTTCTTCTTCTTTTCCATGAAATGGGATTACTCTGCTCTGACTGTCCTCATCGTCTTCCTGTGATTCTGTAAGATCTTTCTTCTTACGTCTTAAGGAAAGAATCGGTTTATGAGGTTCTTCTTCCTCATCTTCCATCTCTTCTTCGTCATAACCTTCTTCTTCGGTTACTTCGTTATATTCCTCATCAAATGGTTCCGTCTCGTCATCAGCATCATTTAACTTCATCATGTTTAAGAACTTTTCTGCGAACTTCACCCCATGTACCTCCTGTTATTTATTATAATTCCGCGCCCCAAAGATTCCGGTACCAACTCGTACCATTGTTGCACCTTCTTCAATGGCTACTTCATAATCATTGGTCATACCCATAGACAAAATGTCCATAGATACATTATCAATGTTTTTCTCTCTAATGTCAACAAATAATTTGTGTAATTTCTTAAAATAACAGCGATTTTCTTCTGGATTTGCCACAAAAGGAGCACTTGTCATCAGTCCTCTGATGTGGACATGTGGAAATTTGCTGATTTCTTCTACAAGACTCATCACCTCTGGACCGTCGATACCAAACTTCGTATCTTCCTGCGCGATATTTACCTGTACAAGTATCTGTGCGTCCACACCTTTTTTTACCGCTTCTTTCTCAATCTGTTTTGCCAAATGAAGGGAATCTACAGAATGAATCAATTCTACTTTATCAATAATATATTTCACTTTATTTGTCTGTAAATGTCCAATCATATGCCAATGTACCGGTTTTGAAATATTCTCATATTTATCACACAGTTCCTGTACATAATTTTCTCCATATTCAAGCTGTCCTGTCTCTAAAAGTTCCTCAATATCAGAGAGAGGTTTCATCTTACTTACCGCAACAAGCGTAACTTCCTCCGGTTTTCTTCCTACACGTTCACATGCTTTTTTTATGTTGTTTTGTACATTTTTTAAATTTTCCTTCAGCATCAGTAAATCACCTGGCCTTCCTTCACTGTATCACTATTTAAAATAATTCTATCATAAAGTTCTATTTTACTGCCGGAAGTAGAAACAATGCAATAATCTCCATTCCTTTCAACCATATCCACCAGAGCAAAAACCGCATAACCCTTATTTACCATATATACCCCCAGAATCTCTACCTTATCGCTGTCTTTTATGGTATATATCTTTTGTTTATCCGTCTCAGATATAATAATTCCGGTCTTCAAATCTTTCGATACAACATAGGCATATTTATCATTTGTTTTATAGACAATGGCTGAAGTCTGTCTTAATACTTTTTCTCCCTTTTTGTTTGTTTCCATAATATTAAGCTGGTCTTTTTCAGCAGAATTGCCTCCGTGCACAAGAAAACTTTTCGGGATTCTGTAAACACTCTTTTTCACAAGAGAACTAGACGGAATTTTCAATCCATTCGTTTCTGATAATGTAAGTGATACAGACAGATACCGCTGATTTAAATAGCGCTGTATATAATTATCAAATGACAGTATCACATAATACTTTCCATTCTGTTTCAGGCAGCGGTAGGATGTTGTTGTCGTAAAATTATCTTTTTGAAACGTAACCTGTATGGATGAATTATCCTCTGCTCTTTTTTTGAGGCGGTTATAACCATTTTGTCCAACCGGCACCATCAGCTGCCAGTCCTGCCCTTTTATAAAACGATATACCGGAGAACCGGCTTTTTGCTTCTTATTCGTTCTAAGATCACTCATCTTCGCCTTACTAAGAAATGTTTTTTCTGACACCTGGCTCTGCTTTAAATTCTCCTGCCCATCAGACACAAAGGAAACCAGTCCCTCCTGTGCAGAGGTTACTTCAACGTAAGAATCTTTCCCATATTTTTCTTCCAGTTCTGCTTTATGCTCTGTCAACATCGCATCCGTATAATCTAATAGTGTATTGTTTATGTCATTCTGCGTTTCATAGGATAGGGAAAAATGATTATCCGTATATCCCTCACTAAAAATTTTTAACTTTTCTATGATCTGTTCTTTTTCATCAAAACTCATTGTATTCTTTTTTTCGAGTACTTTTTTTAAATAATCCTGAATCTCACCGGTAGTATCTATCATATATACTACACCGTTTTTATTTACCATCGCACCATCCTGGACATAGTAATTAATATATCCATCCTGCGCTGCATTGACCAGATTTTCCTGGCGAAGAATTACTCCGGTCCCTTCTATGTTATCCACAATATCGCTTGCACTCACCTCATAAATAGCAAGCTTATCTTTTCCAATATAGGTAAGCATATATGCCATCAGATATACTACAATAACAAGAAACACCAGTGTTCCAAGATTGATGTGTATATGTAGCTTTCCCTTTTCTTTTCCGGCCATATTACATCTCCCATCTATTTAACGCCGCGCCATTTAGATAATCACAGCGTATCCCCTGAACATACTGCCGTTCTTCCATAAGTGCTTTCCACTCATCTGTAAGCTTCCACCAACTGTTTCCCCAATTTGAAAAGGCAGAATCTTTTTCCGGTATTCGGCTAAATAGTCTCTCTACAACAATATCTTTTCTTAAAAGAGAGATAAATTCTGCCAGGCGTTCTATATACTCCTGTTTTGAACATATCTGTATATTGCCCGCTTCATATTCTTTATATAATGCACATTCCTTTGGAATATATAAAGAATGTAACTTTACCATAGAAACTGGCAGTGCAGATAATACTCTTGCAGATTCTCTGGCATCCTCCATCGTATCTCCTGGAAGATTCAAGATTATATGCACACAAACTGGAAAATGATATGGCGCAATCAATAATACAGCATTAATAAATTCCGCCAGACCATGTCCTCTGTTCATAGCCGATAATGTATGATAATTCACTGTCTGAAGTCCTAATTCTATCGAAACTTCAATACCCGTCCGCTCACGGAAATTCTGAAATGCTTCCAAATAATCCTGTCTTATGCAATCCGGCCTTGTTGAAAGAGAAATTTCAACGATATTCTCCATTCCAGCGGCCTCTTCCATATATTGAAGCAAGGCAGGCAGCGGCAAAAACGTATTTGTATAATTTTGAAAATACACAATAAACTTATGAGCATGATACCTTTTCTCTACTTTTTCCCTGGAGGACTGTAACTGCTCTAACACAGGCACCGTACTTTCTTTTGCTTCAAATCCTGTTCCTGCATCTGCACAAAAGAGACATCCGCCTCCCTCTTTTCTATTCGGACAGGTAACCGGAAGATTTACCGGAAGCTTATATACCTTTTCTCCATATTTTTCTTTTAAATACTTTGAATATGCGTAATAATATTGTTTTTCCATTTTAGCTTAAACCATAAAAAGGCAGCCTCATAGTATTATGAGGCGCCTTAAACCTTTTCGTATCTTATTCAAATTCCAGATATCCGCCATGTATGTATATTACCGGACGGTTCTGTATCAGATAACATCGGATTATAATGCGTGAGAAACGTATTTCTGTACAGATTCCGGCATATTTTCTTTATCTACGGAAGCGCTGATTACGAAACTTACTCCAAACTTCTCGGATAAAGCATCCAGTTTTTCAACTGCATAGTCAAGGTTGTCTTTGATACAAGCTGTTGTAAGGAAACTGTCAAGATAAATCTTATCTAAGTCATGATCCTGAGAGATAATTCCTGCGATAAATCCGAGGAACATATCTGTATCTGTAACATTAAATTCAGGAACTACGATAAGACGAATCTGATTGCTAAGCTCATACATATGCTTATTGTTCTTATCAAGGTAAACAATCGTGCCTTTTGTCAGCTTAATGTCATCATTTACCTGCTGAATTAAAATTTTAGTTTTTCCTTTTCCTTTCGCTCCTGCAATAATATCAATCATGTGAATATCCTCCTTTAGATATGTTATTGGACCGTAGTCCTTTCTTTTGTAATATGAAAGGCTCGTGCCACTTTCTTATATGCTATATTATAATTTATATCATATAAAAGCACAACCTTTAATTTGCAGTTTTCTCTAACAACTGTGACATAGATGAGTACAGCATATCTTTTGTTTCTGCTCCAAGTACTACAGAAAAGAAACGCTCTCCCTTTTTATTCTTTGTCATTAGGATCAGGCAGGACTTAGCCATGGAAGTAGTTCCTGTCTTTCCACCATACATAACAACGCCCTCCGGCACTGGGAATTCATTCAACAGATAGTAGTTTGTACTCTGCATATACTCATTAATTTGTGTTTTCTTCGGCGTAGTGTATGTCATTGTATAATCTTTAGAAGATACCGTATCAACAAAAGTATCATACTTTACAGCTTCTTTAAATATCAGATAAAGATCATACGCCGTTGTATAATGATTATTATCATGAAGTCCATTCGGATTTACGAAATGGGTATGCGTCGCTCCTAATTCTTTGGCCTTTGCATTCATCATGTCAATAAATTTAGATTCGGAGCCAGCCACATACTCTGCAAGTATCACTGCACAGTCATTCGCTGATTTGATAAGCATTGTATGAAAAACCTGCCCTACCGTAACAGTGTCTCCCTTCGTAAGTGTACTGATAACCGCTCCATTCTCCGTCAGATTAATATCATGTTTTAACGTAATTTCATCATCCATATTTCCATGTTCTAATGTTAATAAAGCTGTCATGACCTTTGTAATACTCGCTGGATACAATCTATCAAAACAATGATAAGATTCTAATACTTCATTGGTGCTGTCATTGATGAGCAGATCCGCATAATCATTACTCTGATAATTTGGATCGGTCGCTTCTGAATCAGATAACACTGCCAGATCCGATGCCATGCCTTTAAGATCTGACCCCACCTCTTCTTTATTTTTTGCATAATAAGAGGCAAAAGAATCTGTAATCTTAAAAGGCGCTGTACTGCATCCACTACATAATGCTGCTGCCAAAACCAAAATGCTTATTGTGCATATTAATTTCTTTTTCATAGTCACTCTTTTCTTTTTGTCCTATCTGTACATCTCACGCCACTCAAGATCTCCTCTTTCAAGTGCCTTAACTAATAATTCGGCAGTTGCAAGATTCGTTGCAAGTGGAATATTGTGTACATCACATAAATGCATAACATTGAAGATATCTGGCTCATGAACCTGCTGGTTCTGTGGATCACGCAGAAAGATAACCATGTCTATAAGGTTATGTTCAATCTGTGAAGCCATCTGCTGTTCTCCGCCAAGTGGGCCTGCCAGATATTTGTGTATTGTAAGGTTGGTCACTTCCTCAATCAGTCTTCCGGTCGTTGCTGTAGCAAACAACTCATGCTTATTGAGAATTCCTCGATACGCAATACAAAAGTTCTGCATCAGTTTCTTTTTTCCATCATGTGCGATTAATCCAATATTCATATATTTCCCCTCCTAGTAATGTCTTTGTAATCCTATATTTAGCACAATCCCTATACCTGCCATATAACTTAAAAGTGATGTTAATCCATAGCTTACGAATGGTAACGGCAATCCTGTATTCGGAAGAAATTCCGTTGCCACTCCAATGTTTATAAATGATTGAAAGCCTATAAGCGCCGCCATTCCCGAGGCAATAAGCCGCCCGCTCATATTCTTTGCCACATATGCCGTCTTTAAACATTCTATCACTATTATAGCCAATAATGCAATAACAATAACACTTCCAACAAAACCGGTTTCCTCTCCTACTACCGAGAAAATAAAGTCCGTCTGCTGTTCCGATACAAAACCGGTATCTGCTACAGTAACATCGGCTATGGTATTATTATTTAATCCCTTTCCGTACAGCTTTCCTGAACCGATTGCCATAACAGAATTATCCTGCTGATACGCTGATGTGGATGAGTATTTTGACGGTTCTAAGAAAGTCATAATTCGGGTAACCTGATAATCATGCAGTAAGATCTGATTCGGTGTCTGAATATACCATATGAATAAAAATCCAAGTGGTATCATTACTGGTATAATGATCTTCAACCATTTCTTAATTAAAGCCATTGAAAATCCACCTACAAAAATGACAGACAGTAAAATAAACGTAATGTCTAATGTTGTAGACAGGTTCGGTTCTATTACTACCAGAAAAAGAGGCAGGGCACATAAAAGAGCAAGTTTAAGCAGTACTTTCCACTCCATGAGATCTTCCTCATGCTCCTGTATGTATACCGCCACAAATATAATCATAATAATCTTAGTCAGCTCTGATGGCTGCAGTCTGGTAAATCCAAGATTAATCCATCTTTGTGCACCATTTACACTAACACCGACAAGCTTTACGAGAACAAGGAGTACAATATTAATCATATATAAAACTCTGTTGAAACCACATACAAAATTAAAATTTACAACAGACAAAAACAACATTACTCCTGTACAAAATATAAGTCCAACTAGCTGCTTGCTCGTATAGCTGCTGTCCGCACTATTGATAAACAATACTCCCATTCCACTCAAGATGAGAACCGCGCCTATCAATACCCAATTATAATTTTTAAATTGGTATTTCTGTTTTAACATGTTTCTCCTCCTGCGTTCGCTATCTAGGAGATCTTAGTTCTTTGATCGGTATATTGGCATAAATTGCCGGAACATTTCCATGTCCTCCATCCGACTCTGTCTGGGTTATCTGAATATCCAGTCCTTCTGTATCAATCTCCATGTATTTTGATATCACAGAGATAATATCGTTTTTCATCAGTTCCATTACTTCTGAAGAACAGCCTGCCCGGTCAGAGACTAACAACAGCTTTAACCTGTCCTTCGCAAAATCTTTGGAACTCTTCCTGTTCCATAAATCCCAGATTCCCATGCCTGCCTCCTATCTT
>ERZ772812.577-NODE-577-length-31725-cov-115.966435_pt1 | contig 31725 bp, 27 predicted proteins | sample MGYA00511343_ERZ772812 | MGnify/ENA primary metagenome ERZ772812 (study PRJEB29015, sample SAMEA2737706) | human gut metagenome | biome: human gut; feature: human-associated habitat; material: faeces | place: China | collected 2012 ...
CCTCCTTGAACAGGTCGCGGACACGGCTGGCGCCCACGCCCACGAACATCTCCACGAAATCGGAGCCGGAAATGGAGAAGAACGGTACCCCCGCCTCACCGGCCACAGCCTTGGCCAGCAGGGTCTTGCCGGTACCGGGGGAGCCCACCAGCAGTGCGCCCTTGGGCAGCTTGGCGCCGATGGCGGTATACTTGCCGGGGTTGTGGAGGAAGTCAATGATCTCCTCCAGAGACTCCTTGGCCTCGTCCTGACCGGCCACATCCTTGAACGTGACGCCGGTGGACTTCTCCATATACACCTTGGCGTTGGACTTGCCCACGCTGCCGATGCCGCCGAAGCCGCTGCCGCCGCCGCTCTTGGCCAGCATCCGCAGCAGCAGCATGAGCAGTCCCACCATGATGAGCGTGGACAGGATGTAGCTGACCATGAACGCCAGCACCGGATTCATCTGCGCCTCGTAATAGCCGGTGTAGGCCACCTTGTGCTCCTTCAGCAGAGGCAGCAGCGACGTATCGTTTAGATACGCGGTATACAGCGTCAGCTTCGTGTCCTTGGACTGGGTATAGGACTTGGCGGGCACGGTGCTGTTCTCGTCCTGCTTCTCGGTGTAGGTGTAGCCCTCCACCGGCGTGATGTAGATGGCGTCGTCCTTGAACAGGACCTCCTCCGCCTTGTCGTTTTCGATAAGGTCCAGCATCTCGCTGTACTTGATCTCATGGCTGGTGGACTTGTTGGTGGCGTTGCGGTTGTAGGCGTTGAAGTAGTTGAATCCCACCGTCAGCACCAGCGCCCACGCCACCAGCGTCAGGATCCCCCGCAGGTTATTGCGTCCCTTTCCGTTTTTATTGTTGTTCTGATCGTTGTTGGCCATGTGTATCCTCCGTAAAAAACCGTCGGCCGGAGGGGCCTCCGCTCTCGGCGGCGCGTCCCTCCCGCGGTATACCTTCGCGGTATCGCACAGTATACCACACTTGTCCAAATGTCACAAGCGGCACATCGTCGGATTTTCTGTAAAATTTCTATGAATGGCGCTTTATCTCGCCGAAAAATTGTGTTATACTGGTCAGTAATTCAAGAAAAATGAGGTCATACCCATGAAAGATATGAAGGATACCGAGCGCCGCCGTCCCCTGCCGGATGCGGAGGCCGACGGCGTCATCGAGGGCCGCAATGCGGTGATCGAGGCCCTGCGGGTGGGCACCGCCATCGACAAGATCTATATCGCCAAGGGCGAGACGGACAAGACCCTGGGCCACATCGCCTCCAAGGCCCGCGATGCGGGCATCGTGGTGGTGGAGGCCGACCGCCGCAAGCTGGACGGCATTTCCCGCACCCACGCCCATCAGGGCGTCATCGCTCTGGCCGCCGTGCGGGAGTACGTCACGGTGGAGAGCATCCTCTCCGCCGCGGCGGAGAAGGGGGAACCGCCCCTGCTGGTGGTGTGCGACGAGATCTCCGACCCCCACAATCTGGGCGCCATCCTCCGCACCGCCGAGTGCGCCGGAGCCCACGGCGTCATCATTCCCAAGCGCCGCTCCGCCGGTCTGACCGCCGTGGTGGCCAAGACCTCCGCCGGCGCGGTGAGCTATATCCCTGTGGCGCGGGTGGCCAACATCCCCTCCCTGCTGAAGGACCTGAAAAAGCAGGGGGTCTGGGTGTTCGGCACTGCCGCCGACGGCACTGCCGATCTCTACTCCGCGGACCTGAAGGGCCCCGCCGCCATCGTCATCGGCTCTGAGGGCAGCGGCATGACCCGCCTTGTCTCCGAGAACTGTGATTTTCTGGTAAGCATCCCCATGAAGGGCCGCATCTCCTCTCTGAACGCCTCCGCCGCCGCAGCCATCCTGCTGTACGAGGCGGTGCGCCAGCGGAGCTGACGGCGTTGCATCGTACTATGAACAGGCGTGACGACCCACAACTGGATACGCCCGTCCCCCGTGACGAGCTCTCGCTGGACGCCATCCTTGCCGAATACGGCAGGGGTGGGCGTCAGCCTGCCCCTGCACCGACGCCTGCCCCCGCACCGACGCCCCCGCCCGAACCCGAACCCGTCCCCGTACCTGACCCCGCTCCCATTCCCGAGCCGGAGCCCGTTCCCGCGCCCGATCCCGTGCCTGCACCTCTGTCCGACACACCGGACCGTGTCAGTCTGAAGGATGTCATGAGCCAGACGGTGGATGCCGTGCTGGAGGACGAGGAGGACGGCGTCATTGACGCTCCCGTGCCCCTGGGCCAGCGGCTCTCCGGCCTGCTGCACCGCTTCACGGACCGCCGCAGCGCCCGGCCCCGCGGCCTTTCTCAGGAAACGGAGCAGCTGTTCGACGACCCCGAGGACGAGCCGGAGCCGGAGGAACCGGAGGAGCCGGAGCCCCGCATGGACGACGCCCTGCGGGAGGAAAAGCGCCGCTGCAACCGGCTGCGCCGCGGTCTGGTGTTCGCCGCGCTGCCCGTGCTTCTTCTGGTGGTGGCCGCCGTGCTGCAGGAGCTGGAGGTGCTGCCCCCCGCATGGCTGGACGCCGCGCCGCTGCGGTGTCTCGTGCTGGGCGGCGGCCTGCTGCTGACGGCGCTTCTGTGCCTGCCGGTATGGCAGACGGCCTTCCGCATGCTCCGCGACGGGCAGGCAGGCTGCGAGCTGTGCGCCGGCGTTGCGGTGCTGGCGGATCTTCTCTGCTGCGCCGCCGGCGCCGTCACCGGCAGCACCCTCTCCACCCCCTACGCCGCGGCCGGCGCTCTGCTGATCCTCACCTGCCAGCTGGGCCTGTACCTGACGGCGGAGACCCGCCGCATCGCCTTCCATCTGGCGGACCTCAACGGCGTACCGCCCTACGTGGTGTCCGTCCTGCCCGCCGGTGTCTGCAAGCAGCGGGGCGTGCTGGAGGGCTTCTACCGCACCACCATGCGCCCCGACCCCGCCCGCCGCTGGCAGAATTATGTACTGCCGCTGCTGCTCAGCGCGGCGGTGGTGCTGTCCGGCGTGGTGTGCTTCACCGCCCGCCCCATGGACGAGTTCCCCTGGGTGCTGGCCGCCCTCACCAGCGCCGGTGTCCAGCTGTCCCTGCCCCTGACCGGTTCCCTGCCCCTGTACTACCTGTCCCGCCGCCTGGAACGCAGCGGCGCTGCCGCCGCCGGCTATGCCGGTGCCCGTGCCGTGGCCCGCTCCGGTCGCATGGTGCTCACCGATGACGATCTCTTCCCCGCCGGTACCGTGACCCTCAACGGCTACAAGGTCTACGGCGAGGAGCGCAGCCGCGCCGTGGGCTACGCCGCTTCGGTGGCCCGTGCCGCCGGCAGCAGCCTTGCCCCCCTGCTGGACCGCCAGCTCACGGCGGAGGGCGGGTTCCACATGCGCGTGGACGACCTGCGTTACTGCGAGGAGGGCGGCGTGGAAGCTGCCATCCACGGCGAGACCGTGCTGATGGGCAGCGCCTACTTTATGAAAAAGCGCCATGTTGCCCTCCCCCACGACCTGAAGCTCCAGACCGGTCTCTTTCTGTCGGTGGACGGTGTGCTGACGGCGGTGTTTGCCGTGAAGTATCAGCCCTCCCGCAACGCGGAGTGGGCTCTGCGGGCCATGCGCCGCTGCCATATCACGCCGGTGCTGGCCGTCCGCAGCAGCAACGTCACCCCGGGCCTCATCAAGCGGAAGTTCGGCGTGGACGCCAAGGTGGTCTACCCCGACGTGTCCACCCGTCTGGCTCTGGCCCAGCTGGCCGCCCAGCAGGGCGAGACGCCCAACGTCATCGTCTGCCGTGAGGGCCTGCTGCCTCTGGCCGAGTCAGTGGTAGGCAGCCGCCGCATGGTGCGGGCCGTCCGCACCGCCACGGTGCTCAGCTATATCGGTGCCCTGTGCGGCGTGCTGCTGGCCTACTACCTCACCTCTGTGGGGAATTTCGCGGTGCTGACGCCGCTGGCCATGGTGGTGTTCCTGCTGCTGTGGCTGCTGCCCACGCTGCTGATCGCCGGCCTTGTCCGCCACTTCTGACAAAAAAAGAACGGAAAGCTCTGCTTTCCGTTCTTTTTTGTCTGTTTTCACGCCTCCGTCGGCGCGGGCTCCGGCAGCTTCTCCGGCCAGCCCGGCCAGCTCTGGCGGATGAGATCCGCCACGCCGCCCCGTTCCAGACCCAGCACGGCCGCCAGCTCGCCGTACAGCTGGTCCTCGGCCCGCTTGAGGTAGCGCTCGTCCATCTGGCTCACCTTTTTGCCGTGGCGCAGGGCCCACGCCCGCTTGCGGCACACGTTGTGGATCATGGCGGCCAGCTCGCCGCACTGGCAGCGCATCACCACCTGATGATAGAAATCCTTGGCAGCGCGGATGCCCGGCTGCTCCGGCTTGCAGGGCGGCAGCGACGGGATGGCCGCGATCAGCGCCAGCGCCTCCTCCCGGGTGATAACCGAGCGCATCAGCACTCCCGTGTCCACCGGTGTCATCACCGTACCGCTGCGGTACAGGGGCGTCAGGTGATAGTAAAGCCGTGTCCCGTCGTCATAGGCCAGGCCGGACGGTCCGATGCGCTCCACCCGACAAATGCCCTCGCCGCCGTACACTACCAGATCACCTGCTGCAAACATCTTGTCACTCTCCTTACACAAAACACTGTCCATACCGTTCTGCGCCGCGGTACGCTCTCTCTTTCGTCCCCTCGGCCACCTTTTTTCTGTATGATTATACCACACTTTGTCGAAAAATGGTAGGGCGATTTTTGGAAAATTCTGCGGGATTTTTCTTGCCGGACGGTGGATATACGGGAAAAATGTGGTACAATACGGGCATCGAAACTCAGCGAAAGGGGCATCTGCCTATGAAAAAGCCCGTCATCCATCCCACCGCCTTCGTGGCCCCCAACGCCACTCTCCGCGGTGACGTCTCCCTTGCCGCAGACAGCAGTGTGTTTTACGGCGCGGTGCTGCGGGGCGACACCGCCTCCATCACCATCGGCGAGGGCAGCAATATTCAGGATAACTGTGTGGTCCACGTGGACCCCGGCCTGCCGGTAACGGTGGGCAAAAACGTCACCGTAGGCCACGGAGCCATCCTTCACGGCTGCACCGTCGGCGATGAGACGCTGATCGGCATGGGCGCCATCGTCCTCAACGGCGCCAAGATCGGCAGCCACTGTCTGATCGGCGCCGGTGCGCTGGTAACGCAGTCCACCGTCATCCCCGACGGCATGATGGCCCTTGGCTCTCCCGCCCGTGTGAAGTCTCCCCTGACGCCGGAGGCCATCGCCTCCCTGCACGAGACCGCTCTGCATTACCGGCAGGAGGCCCAGGAGCTCAAAGAGCAGGAAAACATATAACTCCCGCATAAACCGTGCATAAAAACACCGCACCCCCATGGGATGCGGTGTTTTTATGCAATTATGCAATGCTTTGCCGCTTACCCTGCGCGATCCGCCTGGATCAGCAGCTTCAGGGCCTCCACGCCCACCTCCACGGCGGCAGTGGTGTCCTCGCTCATCTCCTGGTCCAGACCGGCGGCCTCCCGCTCCTGGTTCCACACCACGTGGAAGCAGCTGCCGCAGCGGCACTTCAGCGCATCCGCCACCACGAACAGTGCGGCGGACTCCATCTCGCTGGCCTTGACGCCCAGCCGCTTCCACGCCTCCCACTTGTTCAGCAGCTCATAGGACACCGGCATCCGTGAGGGGCTGTGCTGGCCGTAAAACGCGTCCTTGCACTGCACCACGCCCACCTGCGTCCGCTTGCCCAGCGCTCTGGCAGCCTGCACCAGCGCGGTAGTCACCTCAAAGTTGGCCACCGCCGGATACTCGATAGGCGCATACTCCCGGCTGGTGTGTTCAAAGCGGATCGCGCCGGTGGCCACCACCACGTCGCCGGAGCGCACGTCCAGGTCGATGCCGCCGCAGGTGCCCACCCGCAGAAACGTGTCCGCGCCGATGTTGTGCAGCTCCTCCATGGCGATGGAGGCGGAAGGCCCGCCGATGCCGGTGGAACAGACGGACACCTTCTCCCCCAGCAGCGTGCCGGTATAGACAGTGTACTCCCGGTTCTGCGCCACGAAACGGGCGTCGTCGAACAGTGCGGCGATCTTCTCGCAGCGGCCCGGATCGCCGGGCAGGATCACATAGCGGCCCACGTCGCCCTCCACACAGTGGATGTGATATTGCTTTTCCAGATTTTGCATGGTCTGACCTCCCAGTATACGCACAGTTGATTCTGCGCAGTAAAATACGTTTTGTATTTCCCGCCGTCTCAGGGGCAGGAACACACCGGCATATGTTTGAATAATAATTATAACGTATTCCGCCGCAAAACGCAACGTTGTTTCCTCAAAAGCCAGAAATTGCATGATACGCCAGAGATCCGCACGGCTACGATGGCCGCCGCAGGCAGATACTAACTGCGGCGCAGCGCGCACAACCAGGAAAGGAGAATTTCTTCATCATGAAGCAGCTTTCTGCGATTTTTCTGGTGCTGGCCATGGTGCTGGCACTGACGGCCTGCGGCAAGGACGATGACCGGAACAACGGCGACAGTCCCAACCGCCCCGATACCAACCAGAGCCAGAACGCCCCGCAGGATAACGGCAGCGGCGGCAGCTGGCAGAACGGCACCGACACGCCCACCCAGCCCGGCGCCGGAGAAAACCGGCGAAATGGGGAGGATACGCTGCCCGGCACGCAGGCGGAGGGACGTATGGACCGCGGCGTCCTGCGCCGCGGCGCGGAGCGCACCGCCACCTTCCGCCAGATGCTGGAAAACGGCTATGTCCACGACAGCGACGGCTTCCTCAACGACGGCGAAAACACCAGCTGGTAACATTTTTCGCAAAAACAGCGGCAGTTTCCGCAAAAAATGCAGATGGGCGCAGGGAAAACACATTTTTCGCCCTGCGCCCACTTGCATTTTTGAAAAAATGGGCTATGATATGGGGGAAAGAATATGTGCCGCCGCGGGCGGCAGAGAAAAGAAGGGTTTACTATGACAAAAATTGACATCGTATCCGGCTTTCTGGGCGCCGGCAAGACCACGCTCATCAAGAAGCTGCTGGCAGAGGCGTTTCAGGGTGAGAAGCTGGTGCTCATCGAAAACGAGTTCGGCGAGATCAGCATTGACGGCGGCTTCCTGAAGGAGTCCGGCGTCCAGATCAGCGAGATGTCCTCCGGCTGTATCTGCTGCTCTCTGGTAGGCGACTTCAACAAGGCGCTGAAGGATGTACATCAGCAGTTCGCCCCCGACCGCATTCTTATCGAGCCGTCCGGCGTGGGCAAGCTCAGCGACGTGATCGTGGCGGTGGAGAACACTGTCAAGGACGTGCCGGACATGAAGCTCAACAGCTTCGTCACCGTGGCCGACGCCACCAAGGTGAAGGTCTATATGAAGAACTTCGGCGAGTTCTACAACAACCAAATCGAGTCCGCCGGCACCATCATTCTCTCCCGCACCCAGAAGCTGACCCAGGAGAAGCTGGAAGCCGCCGTGGCCCTGCTGCGGGAAAAGAATCCCAACGCCGCCATCCTTACCACCCCCTGGGACGAGCTGGACGGCAAGACCATCCTCAGCGCCATTGAGAAGGTGTCGCTGGCCGATGAGCTGCTGGCGCGCATGCAGGCCGAGCACGCGGCGGACGAGGCGGAGCACCACCACCATCATGACCACGACGAGGACGATGACCACGACCACTGCTGCCACCATGACCACGAGGAGCATGACCACTGCCATCATGACCATGACGAGGACGAGCATTGCCACCATCACGAGCATGACCACGAGGATCACGACGAGCACGAGCATCACCATCACCACCACGACGGCGAGGAGTGTGACGATCCCCACTGCGGCTGCCACCATCACCACCATCACGCCGACGAGGTGTTTACCAGCTGGGGCGTGGAGACGGTGAAGGTATTCACCGAGAGCGAGCTGGAGACCATTCTCACCGCGCTGGACAGCGGCGACTACGGCGCGATCCTCCGCGCCAAGGGCATCGTCCACAGCGAGGATGGAAAGTGGCTGCACTTCGACTTCGTGCCGGAGGAGCACCAGGTACGCTTCGGCGCCGCCGACTACACCGGCCGTCTGTGCGTCATCGGCTCCCAGCTGAAGGAGGACAAGCTGGCTGAGCTGTTCGGCCTGTAATTTACGCGAGGTACACCGTATGGATATTCCTGTTTATCTCATCGCCGGTTTCCTGGATGCCGGCAAGACCAGCTTCATCAACGGCATCCTGCAGGACGGCTTTGCCGCTGAGGACCGGACGCTGCTGCTGTGCTGCGAGGAGGGCGAGACGGCCTACGACCCCAAGGTGCTGGGCAACGTGTTCACCTACACCATCGACGAGCCGGAGCAGATGACGCCGGAGCTTTTCAAGAAGCTGGAAAAGCAGTACCGTCCCAAGCAGGTCATCATCGAGTACAATGGTATGTGGCAGATCGAGCCGCTGTACCGGGAGGGTCTGCCCGCCAACTGGATCCTGTATCAGATCATGTGCCTGGTGGACGCCAACACCTTTGAGCCGTATGTGCGGAACATGGGCCAGCTGATGATGGAGAAGATCTCCAACGCGGACCTGCTGATCTTCAACCGCTGCAATGAGCAGCTCCGCGCCCAGCTCCGCAGCCGCAACCTGCGGATGGTGAACCGCCGTGCCGACATCTATCTGGAGAACACCGACGGCACCAGCGAGGAGTATGTGACGCCGGAGATGTCCCCCTTCGACCTGTCCGGCGGCAAGCTGGAGGTGCCCGACGACGACTACGGCATCTGGTATGTGGATATGATGGACAACCCCGACCGCTATCAGGGCGTGGAGGTGTCCTTCAAGGCCATTATGTGCCACTCCAAGAAATTTAAGGGCGTCCACTGCCCGGGCCGGTTCGCCATGGTCTGCTGCGACAAGGACATGCAGTTTCTGGCGCTGGTATGCCGCGGCGAGGGGCTGGAAAACTTCAGGGACAAGGAGTGGGTGAAGATCCACGCCACCGTGAAGAAGGAGAAGTGCGACGCCTATCAGGGCGACGGCCCTGTGCTGTACGTCAGCAGCATCGCCGCCACCACCAAGCCCGCCAACGAGATGGTGTCCTTCTGATAACAAATCGTATTATCAAAGAAAAAGATGACGTTCTGTACTCACAGAACGTCATCTTTTTCGTCTTGCAGCGTGTATAACGTGATGCGGCTGGCATCGGTGTCCCGCAGCGCGATCACGGTGTCCAGCACCTGATAGGCGGTGATCCCGCCGAAGGGCGGGGTGTGCAGCGCGGTGACCTGCTGCCCGGGGAGAAAGCCCAGATCCTCCATGCGGCGGGCCTTCCGGGGCGGGAAGTCCAGCGCGGCTACGCGGCCGCTTTCGCCAGGAGGCAGCTGCGCCAACGTATACGTCATGTGTCATATCCCCCTTACGCCCCAGCCTATGCCGCCGGTCACTTCAGGGTGATGCTGTTGTGGAGAACGGTGGCGCTGTATAAAAACAGCACATCGGCATCGTCGGGAAACTCCACAACGCGTCCCAGCCGGTCGGAGGCCAGATAACGAATATCCACGGCGTACACCGTGCGGTAGCTCTCCGCCAGCAGCGGGATGATGCTGCTGCCGAAGGAATCCCGGAACACCACCAGCGTCCTGTCCCACAGGGCGTCGGGGTTGTCGATACGCAGCAGGGAGCGGCTGCCGGACAGGAACAGGTCGTAGGGCGCGTCCTGCGCGGCGGCAAAATCGTACACGCCGCCGTCGGTGTCCGTCTCGTAGTTATGGACGGTGCAGCTCTCCAGCGTGGGGGAGGTCAGATAGGACAGCGTGTCCGGCTCCAGCGGCTCCTCGGTCTTTCCCCAGTAGCTGCCGTGAAACGCCCCCTCCAGCGCGCACAGCGTCTCGTCCCGCGTGCCGGACACCGGCGCACCCATGGCGGTCAGCAGTGCGTCCGCCGCGGGGCGCAGCTGCTCCTGCCGCCAATGGGGGTCGGTGCGGTAGTAGTCCGTCAGCGTCAGACCGGCGGCGATATCCACCGGCGTCAAAAAGTCCAGCGCGCCGCAGAGGTAGTCCGCCGTCTCCGCCGCGCCAGCGGGGACGTAGCCCTCCGGCGGCACGGTGAACTGCGCCTTGTCCGGCACCACCGCCAGATAGACGGTGCGTCCGGTGAAGTACAGGTCGTACAGGTGCCGGAAGCGATAGGCGGCGCGGTCCAGCGAATCCGCATCGAAGGGAGCGTCCGTCTTGGCGGCGTAGCCCTCATAGACGTACACCGTGTCGGCGGGCGCGGAGGGCTGCGACGTATAGGCGGGGAGCTTTGCCGCACCCAGCACCAGCGCCGCCGCCATCAGCAGGAACGCGCCCCGCTGCACCATCCTCCGTGTCACAGAATGGCCTCGTCGTAGGTGGCGCTGACGCCGTAGATGCCGTTCAGGTGGGTCATGAAGGTATCCACCAGCTCATTCGCACCGAAGACGGTGACCACATACTCGCCCACCTCGGCCACGACCAGCTTGTCGGGGAAGCCGCACATCCACTGGCGGTGCATGATGTTGTCACGCAGCTGCTGTGCCAGCTCAGCGGTGTCGCCGGTGGCGTGGTAGGCGGCGGCGGTGAAGGTGTTGGCGTTCATCATGTGGACAAGGGACGCGGCCTCATCCACCGCAGCGGTCTCCGGCAGACCCAGCTCGCTGTCCACCAGCGCACGGTCCTTCAGGTCGAAGACGCCGGGGGCGTCCTCACGGGCGTTTGCCTCGGAGAAATCGCCGCCGGCAACGGCAAACTTCTCGTCCTCACCGTAGGTGTTCCATACCGTCTCCAGTATGTTCAGGGCACTGGTGGGCGCTGCGGGCTTGTCGCCGCTGGCGTTATTCTTATCGCCGCAGGCGGCAAGACTTAGCAGCAGCAAGGCAGAAAGCATCATGGATACGAACTTTTTCATGGAAATATCCTCCAAATTTTCAGTGTTTCCGCGCAGGGAAAAGAAAGCGCGGCTGTGGATAGGACGCAGCCGCGCTCTCATTTGTTCCCGACGGGCGGGTCTTTTCCGTCCATACGTCGTTGCGCTCGCTTGCCATACACAAAGTATTGCCTGCGCTCCCGCGCCTCGTCTGAACGAAAAATCCCTCGCCCGTTAAGCGTTACAACCAACTTTGGTCAAACCCGTAAGGCAGCAGCTCCTTCAGGGCGAACTTCCTGCTCTCGCCCTTCTTATTCAGGCAGATGACGGTGAGATCGGGGGCGAACTCCATCATCACCTGGCGGCAGGTGCCGCAGGGTACGCAGTAGTCGTCGCTGCGTCCGGCGATGACGATGGTGTCAAAGTCGCGGTGCCCCTCGCTGACAGCCTTGAAGATGGCGGTGCGCTCGGCGCAGATGGTGGCGCCGTAGGCGGCGTTTTCGATGTTGCAGCCGGTGAACACCGTGCCGTCCCTGCACAGCAGGGCGGCGCCCACGGGGAAATGGGAATAGGGGACATAGGCCATATCCAGCATGTCGATGGCCTTCTGGCAAAGCGCCTGTTCGGTCATGGATGGTTCCTCCTTAGTATGGTGTATTCGGATAATTTAATTCAACTCAGTTCTGCCTGCCCGGTGTAGAGCTGGTAGTACTTGCCGTGCTGCGCCAGCAGCTGCTCGTGATTGCCGCGCTCGATGATGCGGCCCCGCTCCAGCACCAGAATGGCCTGGCTGTTGCGGACGGTGGACAGACGGTGGGCAATGACGAACACCGTGCGTCCCTCCATCAGGGAGTCCATGCCCCGCTCGATCAGGGTCTCGGTACGGGTGTCGATGGAGCTGGTGGCCTCGTCCAGAATGAGTACCGGCGGGTCGGACACGGCGGCCCGTGCGATGTTCAGCAGCTGGCGCTCGCCCTGACTGAGGCTGCCGCCGTCGCCGGTGATGACGGTGTCGTAGCCCTGGGGCAGGTGGCGGATGAAGCTGTCGGCGTTGGCCAGCTTCGCTGCGGCGCGGATCTCCTCATCCGTGGCGTCCAGCTTGCCGTAGCGGATGTTGTCGGCCACGGTGCCGGTGAACAGATGGGTATCCTGCAGCACAATGCCCAGCGAACGGCGCAGGGAATCCTTGGCGATGTCCTTCACGTCGATGCCGTCGTAGGTGATAATACCCTGCTGCACGTCGTAGAAGCGGTTGATGAGATTGGTGATGGTGGTCTTGCCCGCACCGGTAGAGCCCACAAAGGCGATCTTCTGCCCGGGCTCGGCGAACAGAGACACATCGTTGAGCACCGTCTTTTCCCCGTCGTAGGAGAAGGTCACGTGGTCAAAGCGCACGTCGCCCCGCAGCTCCACCAGCGTGCCGTCCGGCTTTTTCCAGGCCCAGTGACCGGTGCGCCGCTTCGTCTCCGTCAGGGTATCGCCGTTTTTCTCCACGCGGACGATGACGGTCTTGCCCTCATCGGTCTCGGGCTGTTCGTCCATGACGGCGAAGATGCGCTCGGCGCCGGCCGCCGCGGCCAGCAGGGTGTTGATCTGCTGGCTGATCTGACCCACGGGCTGACTCACCTGCTTGACGTACAGCAGGTACGCGCCCAGAGAGCCGATGTCAAATACGCCGCCGATGGCCAGCAGGCCGCCCACGCAGCAGGTGACGGCGTAGTTGATCTTGCTGAGGTTGCCCATGGCGGGCATCATCATGCCGGCATAGGCCTGGGCAGCGGTGGCGGCGTCGCGGTAGTCGCCGTTGAGGGCGGTGAAGCGCTCCACGGCCTGACCCTCGTGGTTGAATACCTTGATGACCTTCTGGCCTTCGATCATCTCCTCGATATAGCCGTTCAGCGCGCCCAGCGCCGCCTGCTGCCGCTGGAAATTGGCACGGCTGCGGCCGCCGATGACCTTCACCACCAGCCCCATCAGGCCCAGGAACAGGAAAGTGATCAGCGTCAGCCACGGGTTCAGCACGATCATCATCACCACGGTGCCCACAAAGGTCAGCACGTTGGAGATGATGCTGGCGAAGCTGCTGTTCAGCATCTCCGACACGGTGTCGATGTCGTTGGTGAAGCGGCTCATCAGGTCGCCGGACTGGTGGCGGTCATAGTAGCTGACGGGCAGCTGCTGCAGCCGGTCGAACAGGTCCTGCCGCAGGGCGGCCACCGTGTGCTGTGCTACATGGACCATGATGCGGGCGTAGGCAAAGGAGCACAGTGAGCTCAGGAGATACATCCCGCCCATCACCAGCAGCATTTTGAAAAGTCCCGGGAAATCGCCGGGGATGATATAGTCGTTGAGCAGCGGCTTCAGCAGGTAGCTGGTGGCCACGCCGGCGGCGGAGCTGATGAGAAGGCATATCGCCACCAGCACCAGCGACCCCTTATACTTGCCCACGTAGCCCATGAGCTTTTTGAAGGTGCCCTTCATGTCCTTGGGCCGCTGATAGCCGTGATTGCGGCCATGGCCTCCGCCTGTGCGTTTCGTCTCAGCCATCGATGCTCACCCCTTCCTGCTGGGATTCATAGACCTCGCGGTAGATCTCGCAGCTGTCCATCAGCTGCTCATGGGTGCCCTGTCCCACCACGCGGCCGTCGTCCAGCACCAGGATCATATCCGCGTCCATGACGGAGGTGATGCGCTGAGCGATGATGAGCTTGGTAGCGCCGGGCAGCGCTGTTTTCAGAGCGCCGCGGATCTTGGCGTCGGTGGCGGTGTCCACCGCGCTGGTAGAGTCGTCCAGGATCAGTACCTTGGGCTGCCGCAGAATGGCCCGGGCGATGCACAGGCGCTGCTTCTGGCCGCCGGAGACGTTGGTGCCGCCCTGCTCGATATAGGTGTCGTAGCCGTCGGGCATCCGCTGAATGAATTCGTCGGCGCAGGCCATGCGGCAGGCCTCCTCGATCTCCTGATCGGTGGCGTCCTCACGGCCCCAGCGCAGGTTCTCCCGAATGGTACCGGAGAACAGGGTGTTCTTCTGCAGCACCATGGCGCAGCCGTCGCGCAGCGCCTCCATGGTGTACTCCCTGACGTTGCGGCCGCCCACGGAGACGGCGCCCTCATTCACCTCGTACAGACGGGGGATCATGCTGACCAGCGTAGTCTTAGCGCTGCCGGTGCCGCCCAGAATGCCCACAGTCATACCGCTTTCGATGTGCAGGTCGATGTCCGTCAGGTTCCAGCTCTCCGCCGTGGGGTGATACTTGAAATACACGTGATCGAACCGGATATCGCCGTTGTCCACAGTCAATGCGGCATCGGCCTGGGCATCGGTGATCTGGGGCTGTTCGTCCAGCACCTCCACGATGCGCCTGCCGCAGGCGATGGCACGGGTCAGGAACATCAGCACCATGGACACCATCATCAGGGACATCAGGATCTCGCTGGAATAGGTGAAGAACGCCATCAGGTCGCCGGAGAGCAGGGTGCCCTCCGCCACGTCGTGACCGCCCAGCCACATCAGCGCCACCGTGGTGCCGCCCATGATCATGATTATGATGGGCATGAACATCACCACGAACCCAAAGGCCCTCTCCGCCGTGTCGCGGAGCTTATTGCTGCGGCTCTGGAATTTTTGCTCCTCCCGCTCCTCGCGGACGAAGGATTTCACCACGCGGACGGCGTTCAGATTCTCCTGCACCACCAGATTCAGATCATCGGTGGCGTTCTGCAGCGCCGTGAAAAACGGCCCTACGTAGCGGATGACGATGACCACCGCGAGGATCAGCAGCGGCACCGCCACCAGGAACACCTGGCTCAGGTCCAGACTGATCTGCATGGCCTTTATCAGCGCCGTCACCAGCATCACCGGCGCGCGCACACACATGCGCATGCCCATGAACATGGTCATCTGCACCGATGACACGTCGTTGGTCAGGCGGGTGATAAGGCTGGCAGTGGAGAAGCGCTCGATGTTGGCGAAGGAGAAGCGCTGCACCTGCTCATACTCCGCCTGCCGCAGGTTGGCGCCGAAGCCCATGGCCGCCTTGGCGGCCAGCGCCGCCGCACCCACGCCGCACAGCAGCGCCGCCATGGCCATCAGGAACATTTTCAGGCCCGTCAGTAAAATATAGCTGCGGTCGCCGTTGGCGATGCCCACGTCCACGATCTCACTCATGGCCTGGGGCAGCTCCAGCTCCAGCACAGACTCACCCACCGAGCACAATACGCCCAGCAGGATATACAGCCCATATCCCCGTGTATACGGGGCAAGTTTTTTCAGCATGACCCGTCCTCCTCCGAGAGATTTTTCGCCACCCGTGTCAGAAGCGACGCCAGCTGCCGGATCTCCTCCGGCGACAGCCCCTTCTCCAGACGGTCGTTGACCTCCCTGGCGATGGCGATGAATTTGTCATAAAACTGCATGCCCTGCTCCGTCAGAGCCAGGATGCGGCAGCGGCCGTCGGATTTGCTGGCGGTGCGCCGCAGCATGCCCTTCTCCTCCAGCCGGTCCACAATGCCGTTGACGGTACTGGGCTTCACCATCAGGTGCCGCTCCAGCTGCTTCTGGTTTACCGGCCCCTCCGTCTCGTGGAGGTAGATCAGCGTCCTGCACTGCATGGGCGATACGTCGTACTGCCGCAGCCGCCGGTCCATCAGCTTATGCGCCTGATGGTCGCAGTATCCAAACAGAGGGCCGAAATGCTCGGGCCTCTCTGTGATGCACTCCAACATAATGTGTCTCCCTTCTGTTTAGTTTGCACGCAAATTATTAGCGCGCTAAATACTATCACGATGTCCCCCCCCATGTCAAGCGAAGTTCTGGGCCGGCTTGTGAACAATTTGTGAATCTTCTCACAAAGCCGTTGACTTTCCGGAATGCCGTGTTATGATAGCATCAGAAAGCAAGTAAGTGACATTGTTATTCTCTCTCCTTTACCAAAAAGCAATCGCGCACCCTCGGGTGCGCGGTTGCTTTTTTATGACATGTTCCGCAGTATCCCCGATTTTCGGAAAGGAAGAATGTGTGCAAGAAACCCATCAGGGGTGTCTTGCACGTTCAATTCCCGCCGCAGCGGCTGAAAGTAAAACCGCCTTCGGGCGGTTTTACTTTTCTGCGTTTGCCGGAAACCGGCAAACGCAGCCGCGCACCCTCGGGTGCGCGGTTGCTTTTTTATGGCGTACCCCGCCATCATAGCCCTGCACCTGTCGCCCCGCCGCCGCATAGGATGGCCGGAAGCAGCCTGCAGAAGGAGGAGACAGTCAATGGAGCAGTACACAGCGGCGCTGGCGGGCAACCCCAACGTGGGAAAATCCACGGTGTTCAACACCCTGACGGGCATGCGCCAGCACACAGGCAACTGGCCCGGGAAAACGGTGGCGGTAGCGGAGGGCGCCTACACGTGGCAGGGCGCGGCCTTCCGGCTCATCGACCTGCCTGGGACCTACTCCCTGCGGGCAGACTCGCCGGAGGAGCAGATCGCCCGGGACTTCATCTGCGGCGGCGGTGCCGATGTCACCGTGCTGGTGGCGGACGCCACCTGCCTCCGGCGAAATCTGCATCTGGCGGTGCAGCTGCGCTGCCGCACGCCGCGGCTGGTAGTGTGCGTGAATCTGATGGACGAGGCCCGGCGCAAGGGCGTCGCCGTAGACGTGGACGCCCTGTCCCGCGGGCTGGACGCACCGGTGGTGACGGCGACGGCACGGAGCGGACAGGGGATGGACGATCTGCGCACGGCGGTGCTGGACATGGCGCGGCGGGCGCCGTGGGAGGACACATGGCCGCCATTGGACGGAGACGACAGCGCCGCCGTGGCCCGCCGGGCATCGGCCATCGCTGATGCCTGTCTCTCCCGCCGCCCCGAGGAGGTCCACACCCGTGACCGGCGGCTGGACCGCGTGCTCACCGGCTGGGGCGGCGTGCCGGTGATGCTGCTGCTGTTGGGTGCGGTGCTGTGGCTCACCATCTGGGGCGCCAACCGGCCCTCGGAGCTGCTGAGCCGGTGGCTCATGTCGGCGCAGGAGCCGCTGCGAGCCCTGCTGGGCGGCGCGCCATGGTGGCTGCGGGAATCGCTGGTAGACGGGGTATACCGCACGGCGGCGTGGGTGGTGGCGGTGATGCTGCCGCCTATGGCCATCTTCTTCCCGCTGTTCACCCTGCTGGAGGACGCGGGGTATCTGCCGCGGGTGGCCTTCCTCATGGACCGGTGCTTCCGCGCCGCCGGCGGCAGCGGCCGTCAGAGCCTCACCATGTGCATGGGGCTGGGGTGCAACGCCTGCGGCGTCACGGGCTGCCGCATCATCGACAGTCCGCGGGAACGGCTGGTAGCCATCCTCACCAATGCCTTCATCCCCTGCAATGGCCGGTTCCCCACGCTGATCGTCCTCATCAGTCTGTTCTTTCCGGGCGGCGCGGCCGGGGTGGGACGCTCTCTGTCGGCCGCTGCCATGCTGCTGGGATGCCTGCTGTTTGCCGCGGCCATGACGCTGCTGGCCTCCCGCCTGCTGACGGCTACGGTGCTGCGGGGCCAGCTGTCCGCCTTCACGCTGGAGCTTCCGCCCTACCGCATACCCCAGGTGGGGCAGGTGCTGGTGCGGTCGCTGCTGGACCGGACGCTGTTCGTGCTGGGCCGCGCCGTGACGGTAGCAGCCCCTGCGGGACTTGTGATCTGGGTGCTGGGCCGCGTGCCGGCGGGCAGCGGCACACTGCTGACGGCGCTGGCCGGTGCGCTGGACGGCCCCGGGCGGCTGATGGGGTTGGACGGCATGGTGCTGCTGGCGTTTCTGCTGGGCTTTCCTGCCAATGAGATCGTGCTGCCGGTGCTGCTGATGGGCTATCTGCGGTTAGGGAGCCTGACGTCAGCGGGGCTGACGGAGCTGGGCCCCGTTCTCGCCGCCCACGGCTGGACGGCGGAGACGGCGTTGTGTATGCTGGTGCTGTGCCTGCTGCACTTCCCCTGCGGTACCACGTGCCTCACCATCCTCCGCGAGACGGGCAGTGCCCGCTGGACGGCGCTGGCGGCGGCGCTGCCCACAGCCATGGGTATGGCGCTGTGCATGCTCATCCACGGCGCGGTGACGCTGCTGGGATAGCGCCTCGACAAAAAACAGTTGCCAAGCGGCAACTTTTGTAGTAAAATAAGCGGGTGAACTTGTCCTCCGCCGATAGCTGCGGGGCCGGTCTCGCGCAATGGATACCCACGAATCATGTCAGGCGGGGAACCGAGCAGCATTAAGAGGGATCATCCATGTGCCGCGGGGAAGCCGGCTTCGCGGCTATGGGCGGAGGACGTTCTATTTTTGTTACGACAGGAGGTGTGCCCGTGTACCAGGCGCTGTACCGTAAATACCGTCCCAGAACCTTTTCCGAGGTGGTGGGTCAGTCCCATATCACCGACACCCTCCAGCGCCAGGTGGCGGAGGGCCGCGTGGGCCACGCCTACCTGTTCACCGGCACCCGCGGCACCGGCAAGACCACCTGCGCCCGCATCCTGGCCAAGGCGGTAAACTGCCAGCACCCCGTGGACGGCGCCCCCTGCTGCCGGTGTGACAGCTGCCGCGGCATCGATGCAGGCACCCTGCTGGACGTGACGGAGCTGGACGCCGCCTCCAACGGCAGCGTCAACGACGCCCGCACCCTGCGGGAGGAGGCGGTGTATCCCCCCTCCGTGCTGAAAAAGCGGGTGTACATCATCGACGAGGTCCACATGCTCTCGCGGGACGCCTTCAATGCCCTGCTGAAGATCATGGAGGAACCGCCGGAGCACCTGCTGTTCATTCTGGCCACCACGGAGCTGCACAAGGTCCCCGCCACCATCCTGTCCCGCTGCCAGCGGTTCTCCTTCAAGCGCATCCTGCCTCGTGACGCGGAGCAGCAGCTTTTGAAGATCGCGGCGGCGGAGGACATCGCCCTGACATCCGACGGCGCGGAGATCCTGGCCCGCATGGCCAACGGCGCTCTCCGCGACGCCCTGAGTTTGCTGGACCAGTGCCGTGCGGCGGACGGCGACATTGACAGCCGCACCGTGCTGGACACGCTGGGTCTGGCGGGCAGCACCCAGACACTGCAATTGATGCGCTGCCTGCTGGCGCGGAACGCCGCCGACGCACTGACCCTGTTTGACCAGCTGTACCGCAGCGGCAAGGATGTGGCCGCTCTGCTGGGTGAGCTCAGTGACCTCTCCCGTGATATGACGGTGCTGAAGGCCGCGCCGGAGGGCGGTGCGGCGCTGCTGTCCGGTGTCTACGACCGCAAGACCCTGACCGAGCTGGGCCGCGACCTGCCCATGAGCCGGTTTTTGTACATGGCGGACACGCTGCAAAGCTGCTGCGCCGCCCTGGCGGACAGCATCCGCCCCCGCACGGCGGCGGAGCTGTGCCTGCTGCGGCTGTGCGACGAGAGCCTGTCCGGCGACCTCACCGCCTTCGACCGGCGGCTGGCCTGTCTGGAGCAGGCGGTGCAGCAGGGCGCCATCGCCCCCCAGCGCCCCTCCCCGCGGCAGGAAGCGCCGGTACGTCCGGCTCCTGCGCCGCGTCCGGCCTGTCAGCCGCCGGTGATGGAGCAGCCGCCCCTGCCGGAGGAACCGCCTCTGCCGGAGGAACCACCCCTGCCGGAGCAGGCGGTGCGGGACTTCGGCCTGCCGGAGGAGCCGCCGGTACGTCCCGGCCGCCGGAATGATCCGCCTGTGCCCGCCGCCCCTGCGGCAGCGGGAGACGACAGCGTGTGGCGGCGTCTGCTGGATCAGTACAAGGGCCGTCTGCCGGTGAATGCGCGGGTCATGCTGAGCATGGCCTCCGGCGTGCTGGACGGCGACTGCCTCACCGTGCTGTGCCGCGACGACTTCACCCAGAAGCAGCTGGACAAGCCGGAGATCCTCACCGTCCTGCGGGACGTTACCGCCGCCGAGCTGGGCCGCGATATCCGCGTGATGCTGGCGGTGGGCAAGGCCCCTCCCGCATCCGGACGCAGCGTACCCTCTCCCCCGCCATCGCGGCAGGCCCCTCAGCCCGCGCCGCAGGCAGCGGCCCCGGCGCCGCCCGCCAACGATCCCCCGCCATGGGAGCCTCCCGCCCCCACCGGCGGCGACCGGCTGGACGAGCTGGCTCAGAACGGGCGGCAGCTGGACAACTTCAAGATCAAATAAACTGATGATACAAAGGAGAATAACGACATGGCAAAGGGTTATAGCGCCCGCAGGGGCTTTTCCGGCGGCGCCGGCATGATGCAGCAGCAGGCGCAGATGCAGCAGAAGCTGATGAAGATGCAGCAGGAGATGAGCAAAGCCCAGGAGGAGGTGGAGAACAGCTCCTTTACCGCCTCCGTAGGCGGCGGCGCCGTGACTGCCGCAGTTTCCGGCAAGAAGGAGCTCACCGCTCTGACCATCAAGCCCGACGTGGTGGACCCCGAGGATGTGGAGATGCTGCAGGATCTGGTCATTTCCGCCGTCAACGAGGCCCTGCGTCAGGCGGAGGAGGCCATGAGCTCCTCCATGAACGCCCTCACCGGCGGCCTGAACATCCCCGGTCTGGGCCTGTAAAAAGCATAAAAAAAGCAGCCCCGAAGCGGTGCTTCGGGGCTGCTTTTTTATGCCTCGGCATCGGCGAAGTACGTCACCAGCAGATCCGTCACCATGCCGTAGCTGCGGATGCCGCTGGCGTCGCCGTTGGTCTTGAGGAACGCGTCGTACACACTCTCCGACGCTTGGGACACCGGCCCCCGGAACGCCGCCCAGTAGGTGTTGTCCGCCCGCAGGTCCGCGAGCACCGTCTCCGGCAGGGTCTCGCGGATGGCGCGGCTCCGGTCGGGGTCCGCGCGGTACAGGGCATTGGAGAGATAGACATATCCCTCCAGCCAGCCGGAGTAGCGGTACACCGGATCGGCGCATCTCGTGGCTGCCAGGATGCCGATGAAATTGCACTCCTGCTCGGAGATAACGCCCCGCTGGTGGGCCATCTCGTGGCACACCGTGGACGGCAGCCACGCCACAGGACTGTCCATGTTCACATTGGCCTCGCCGGTAAAGGGGAAATAGAAGCCGGTGAACCGCAGCACGCTGAGGGCGTTGGAGCAGGCGAAGGGCTTGACGCCGCCGGTCTCCACCCGCAGGAACGGGAACTCGTCGTACACCCCGTCGTAGGCGTCGCCCGCCGCGGCCAGAATGGTCTTTCGGTCGGCGGCGCAGACGCCGCTGGCGTCCCGCGGCACGCCGTCCGCCGCTGCGGTAAGCTCTGATGCGAAGTACCGTGTCACCTGCTCCAGCTCCTCCACTGACACGGGCTGGGCCACGATGCCGCTCCTGTCCTGAAAGCTGTCGGTGCTGTACGCCGTGCCCCACAGGAGGCAGAAGCCGCCGTACACCGTCAACATCAGGCAGGCGGCGGTCAGCACGAAATCCGCCAGCACCGCGCGCCGCCGCGGCCCCGCGATGAGCCGCCGCACCGTGCAGGCCAGCCAGATGATGCCCGCCCAGATCGCCGTCAATATCAGCACCTCGCCCACGGAGCCGTCGAACCCGTCGCACAGGCGGGCCACCTGCCGCATGGCGGGGAAAATGACGCTGCCGCACAGCCGGTTCATGGCGGTGCGGTCAGTGCGCAGGGCGAAATAGGCGGCGAAAAACAGAGCCAGCGCCGTCAGCCACCATAGCAGTTGGCGGCGCTGCCGCAGATACGTCCTCACAGGGGCAGCGGACGGCCGGTGAAGCTCATGACGCAGTGGGACTGCACGATGAGCTTGCCGTTCTCGTCCGTGACCTCCGCCGAGCAGAAGGCCAGCTTGCCGCCCAGACGGTCCACCTTCCCCACAGCGGTAAGGGTGCTGTCCGCCGCCGCAGCGGACAGATAGTCGATGGCAGCGTTTACCGTCACTATCACCTCCTGCCGCAGGCTCATGATGGCCATGCCCATGGCCACGTCGCACAGGGCGAACAGGATACCGCCGTGAGCCCCTCCCCAGCGGTTCAGGCTGTCGCGGCACATGGGCAGCACCACGGCGGCGCTGCCATCGCCAATGTCGGCGGTGTACATATGGTTATGCGTCAGAAACGGCTCGCGGCTGTTGCTGAAATCCAGCAGCTTCTTCTTGAGCTCCTCAGTCATGGTGTTCCTCCGATGTATCGTTCCGGGGCGCGAATGCCGGCTCTGACGCCGTTTCGCGGGCCCGCTCCACATAGGCGTAAGCCTCCGTGGGCATGTTGCGCCGGCGCAGCCGCCGGTCCAGCAGGTACTTCACCAGCTCCTGCACGCAGGCAAAGATGGGTACGCCCAGGAACATACCCAGCACACCGCCGAAGCCGCCGCCCACCAGAATGGCCACGATGACCCAGAAGCTGGAGATGCCGGTGGCATCGCCCAGGATCTTGGGGCCCAGGATATTCCCGTCAAACTGCTGAAGCACCAAGATAAAGATGATGAAGATGAGACACTGCTTGGGACTGACCAGCAGGATCAGGAAGGCCGATGGGATGGCGCCCAGGAACGGTCCGAAAAACGGGATGATGTTGGTAACACCCACCACCACGCTGACCAGCGGGGTATAGGGCAGCTTCAGGATGCTGCCTCCGAGGAAGCACAGCGCGCCGATGATGAGGGAGTCCAGCAGCTTGCCCCGCACGAAGCCGGAGAAGATGCGGTCCACCTGGCGGGTACCGCGGATGACAGCACGGGCCTTCCGCTCGTCGAAGATGGCGAACACCGCCTTGCAGCAGCGGGCGAGGCTCTTTTCCTTCATGGTCATGAGGTAGATGGATACGATGATGCCCACGATCAGGTCGGTGGCCAGGTTGATGACGCCGCGGATACCGCTCCAGATGCCGCCTGTCAGGGTCCCCAGCGTTGTCTGCGCCCAGGGCAGGATGTGCTCCTTCAGCAGGGTCACGCCATCACTGTAATACTTTGTGACAAAGTCGGCGATCCACACCGCCACCTCGTTCTCGCTGTCCAGCAGACTGTCAGCCCAGTTATATACCTTGTAATAATACGACTCAGCGTTGTTGATGAGCATGGTCACGCTGTCGATAAGCTGGGGGATCAGCACGCTCATCAGCAGGTAGATCAGCAGGATGGCCACCGCCTCCGCCAGCAGGATGCTGAAAAACCGCAGGATGCCAGCGGCGTTCTTCAGGTGCTTTTTGGGAAAAACCCTCTGCCACGCAGCGTGGAGCACCCTCTCGATCCAGTTCATCACCGGCGTCAGCAGGTATGCGATGACCGCGCCGTATACCACCGGCGCCAGCACGGAGGTCAGCTTTCTCACGAACTGCTGCAGTGTACCGCCCATATAAAATGTGTCGTAAAAAACCAGCACGGCGCAGACGGTCAGAAACGCCGTCAGCCCCCACTTCAGATATTGTGTCCGGTTCTTCATGCACACCACTCCTTTTCCGGTCTTGTTCCCCCTATCATAGCCGACCAGACCCCGATTTGCAAGGGTTTTCTGCCCTTGCCGCCGCTGAGGGAGGGCTGTGCGCTGCGCACGGACAACGCCGTCACTCCTGTGCGTCTGACTGTTGCATTTCCCGCCGCGTTGTGGCATAATGGAAAGACACACTGCACTTACCGGCATATAGGAGGAGAGCCATGAAGAAGCTCCTGTTCATTGTCAATCCAAAGGCGGGCAAAACGAAATCCAACGCCCCCCTGTTCGATGCGGTGGCCGCCTTTTCCCGCGCTGGCTATCTGGTGCGGGTCTTTCTGACGGAGGCCGGCGGCGAAGCCCGGACCTACGCGGCCAAATGGGGTCCGCAGTACGATGTGGTAGTCTGCGCCGGCGGCGACGGCACCCTGAATGAGACCATCTCCGGTCTGATGGAGCTGGAGCGCCGCCCGCTGCTGGGCTACCTGCCCAACGGCAGCACCAACGATTTTGCTGCCAGCCTGCACCTGTCCTCCGATCCCCGCCACGCCGCCCAGGCCATCGCCAGCGGCCAGCCCCACGCCTTGGACATCGGGCGGCACAACGACCGTTATTTCGCCTATGTGGCATCCTTTGGCGCCTTCACCCGCTCCTCCTACTCCGCGTCCCAGGCGGCAAAAAACGCCCTGGGTCACTTCGCGTACATACTGGAGGGGCTGGGGGATCTGGACTCCCTGCGGCCCTACAACTGCCGCATTGAGGCGGACGGCGAGACGTTTGAGGGTGACTTCATCTTCGGCGCGGTGTGCAACAGCACTTCCCTGGGCGGGCTGGTGAAGTTGGACCCCAGCCGCGTCAAGATGGACGACGGTCTGTTCGAGCTGCTGCTGCTGCGGATGCCCAAAACGGCCCTGGACCTGCAGAATCTCATCACCGCCATGACGCGGATGCAGTATGAGTACCCGGGCGTCATCTTCCGCCACGTGCAGCACGTGACCCTCACCACCCAGGCCCACATTCCCTGGTCGCTGGACGGCGAGTTCGCCCCCAGCGTGGAGCGTGTGGACATCGACAACCTGTCCGGCGCGGTGGAGCTGCTGCGCTGACTTCCCGAAATAGACGCAAAAAAGGACGCCGGAGCTGCGCTCCGGCGTCCTTTTCATGTGCTTTTAGAAGAAGAATTCCTTGATCTGGCCGTACAGCACCAGGATCATGCACAGCGGGGTGATGAACTTGATGCAGACCTTGAAGAAGCCGTAGCCGCTCATGGCATGGCCGGAGCGCTCGCACTCCTCCTTGACCACGTCGGGGCCCAGCTCCCAGCCGATCATGATCGACATCAGCAGCGCGCCCAGCGGCATCATGATGCCCTCGGACAGCATATCAAAGAAGTCCAGCCAGCAGTCGTTCCATGTCCGGATGTCCGCCTCCGGCAGGCCCAGGAACTTCCACGGGGTGAAGTCGGCGCCGCCCAGGCTGTCGGCGCAGATGAGGATAGCGCCCACGCCCACGGCCACCGCCGCGATGAGGGTGTACTTCTTGCGCTTGTCGCCCTTGCCGGAATCGCGGGCCTTATCCACAAAGTGAGCCACCACGGCCTCCAGCAGGGAGATGGACGAGGAGATCGCCGCAAACACCACCAGCAGGTAGAACAGGATGCCGAAGATGGGGCCCAGACCGCCCATACGGCTGAACACGTTCTGCATGGTGACGAACAGCAGCTTGGGGCCGCCCAGCGTGCCGCTGGGGTCCAGGGCGAAACGGCCGGGGATGACGCACAGGCCGGCCATCAGCGCCACCAGCGTATCCATGACAATGATGAGGATGGCGTTTTTCTGGAGGTTCTCCTTCTTATCCAGATAGGAGCCGTAGGTGATCATAATGCCCATGCCCAGAGACAGGGAGAAGAACATCTGACCGCCGGCGGTGGAAAGCACGGTCAGGAAATTGGGGGCCTCTTCGATGATGCCGTTGGCCACAGCCCAGCCCGGAACGAACATGTACTTCAGGCCATTCACCGCGTCGGGCAGGGTGCAGGCGCGGATAATGCAGATCAGCAGCATCACGAACAGCGCGGGCATGCCCACGGAACAAACCTTCTCGATACCGCCGCTGACGCCGCCCATGACGATGAGCATGGTCAGCGCCACAAAGATGAGACCGTAGATAATGGCCTCAGTGGGATTGCCCATAAAGGCGTTGAATACCTCTGCGCCCAGCGAGGTACCGTTGGCCGCAGCCACCTCCGCAAAGGCGGCGGAGCCGAAGCTGGCGCCGAACAGATCGCCCACGTTCACCACCACGTACTTGATGCAGTAGCCGCCCAGTGCGCAGTAGAAGAACAGAATAAAGAACGGGGACAGGATGCCCAGCCAGCCCAGCCACTTGAAGCGCTTGCTCAGCACATGATACGCGCTGACCACGCCCTTGCCGGTCTTGCGGCCCAGCGCCAGCTCGCCCACCATGACGATAAAGCCGCACAGAACGGCCAGCACCAGATACACGACCAGGAAGGTAAAACCGCCGGAGGCGCCCATTTTATTGGGGAAGCCCCAGATGTTGCCCAGGCCGACTGCCGAACCGACAGACGCCATCAGGAATCCAAAATTGGACCCAAAGCCTTTTCTTTCTTCCATTGTTTTCTCTCCTTATAACAGAAATTTGCACCCGCTCCTTTGCCGAGTGCCCAAATTTTCTGTCTCCCATCTACTGACAGGAAACATCTTGAGGCGCCGCCACGCCCCTCAATGTGCCGTTGACGATAGTCCGCCAACGTCCCATGCAAAAAGTATACAGGATTCAAATTGCAACCGCAATTAGCAGTATTGATGAATTTTTCTCGTCCCATTGTACATTTTTAACATTCTATGAACAGATTTATTTTTGCAGTTTATAAAGATAAAGCATCCTTTTAGCACCCCTCAATGCACGGTTTCACGGGTTTTCCCTGACTTTTTTACCGCGATACTGCTATTTTCCTCTGGCGAAACCATCTGTGAAAGAATAAACAGGCATATCGTCCCCTCCCCGCCGTCTGTCCGCGCCGCACCCATGCGCCGCATCGGCGGTACAGAACGCGCCTTTTCCACCCTTCAGCACCGCGAAGCAGCTATCGGGCCCATCCTCCTCGCTTTTTCTCCGCCCCCGCGCGCAAGAATATCCCCGGCGGCAGTGCCGCCGGGGATATTCTTGCGCGGGGATCTCCGCAGTCAAACAGCGCCCGCCGGAATGGCGGGCGCTGCTCTTTCTGTTATTTGGAGAGCATACCGGGATGGCGGTCCCAGTATGGATAACATACACGCTTGCTTAGAAGAAGAATTCCTTGATCTGGCCGTACAGCACCAGGATCATGCACAGCGGGGTGATGAACTTGATGCAGACCTTGAAGAAGCCGTAGCCGCTCATGGCATGGCCGGAGCGCTCGCACTCCTCCTTGACCACGTCGGGGCCCAGCTCCCAGCCGATCATGATCGACATCAGCAGCGCGCCCAGCGGCATCATGATGCCCTCGGACAGCATATCAAAGAAGTCCAGCCAGCAGTCGTTCCATGTCCGGATGTCCGCCTCCGGCAGGCCCAGGAACTTCCACGGGGTGAAGTCGGCGCCGCCCAGGCTGTCGGCGCAGATGAGGATAGCGCCCACGCCCACGGCCACCGCCGCGATGAGGGTGTACTTCTTGCGCTTGTCGCCCTTGCCGGAATCGCGGGCCTTATCCACAAAGTGAGCCACCACGGCCTCCAGCAGGGAGATGGACGAGGAGATCGCCGCAAACACCACCAGCAGGTAGAACAGGATGCCGAAGATGGGGCCCAGACCGCCCATACGGCTGAACACGTTCTGCATGGTGACGAACAGCAGCTTGGGGCCGCCCAGCGTGCCGCTGGGGTCCAGGGCGAAACGGCCGGGGATGACGCACAGGCCGGCCATCAGCGCCACCAGCGTATCCATGACAATGATGAGGATGGCGTTTTTCTGGAGGTTCTCCTTCTTATCCAGATAGGAGCCGTAGGTGATCATAATGCCCATGCCCAGAGACAGGGAGAAGAACATCTGACCGCCGGCGGTGGAAAGCACGGTCAGGAAATTGGGGGCCTCTTCGATGATGCCGTTGGCCACAGCCCAGCCCGGAACGAACATGTACTTCAGGCCATTCACCGCGTCGGGCAGGGTGCAGGCGCGGATAATGCAGATCAGCAGCATCACGAACAGCGCGGGCATGCCCACGGAACAAACCTTCTCGATACCGCCGCTGACGCCGCCCATGACGATGAGCATGGTCAGCGCCACAAAGATGAGACCGTAGATAATGGCCTCAGTGGGATTGCCCATAAAGGCGTTGAATACCTCTGCGCCCAGCGAGGTACCGTTGGCCGCAGCCACCTCCGCAAAGGCGGCGGAGCCGAAGCTGGCGCCGAACAGATCGCCCACGTTCACCACCACGTACTTGATGCAGTAGCCGCCCAGTGCGCAGTAGAAGAACAGAATAAAGAACGGGGACAGGATGCCCAGCCAGCCCAGCCACTTGAAGCGCTTGCTCAGCACATGATACGCGCTGACCACGCCCTTGCCGGTCTTGCGGCCCAGCGCCAGCTCGCCCACCATGACGATAAAGCCGCACAGAACGGCCAGCACCAGATACACGACCAGGAAGGTAAAACCGCCGGAGGCGCCCATTTTATTGGGGAAGCCCCAGATGTTGCCCAGGCCGACTGCCGAACCGACAGACGCCATCAGGAATCCAAAATTGGTTCCAAAGCCTTTTCTTTCTTCCATTGTTTTCTCTCCTTACTAAATACTTTCCCTTAGCCTTCCCGTTCCGGTGCTCCCACACCGGAGCGGTTCCCTGCGCGAAAGTCTTTCGCGTCAGGTTACTTTGAAGTATAGCCCATCCCGCCGCTCCCCGCAATTAGCAATATTTATAAATTTTTAGCGCAGTTTTCTGTTGTTTTAACATTTTCTTTATAGTAAACCTCCATTCCTTTATGTGAAAAATATAACATTTCATGCGGTAAAAATGAGATAATATATGCTAATATCTCGTAAAATACAGAATTTGTGCATGTATTTCTTATGAAGAAATGTGCGGGCGCTTTTTCTGCGCAAGTGTACGATTGTTAAATTTTCGCTAATCTGATGTTAAGGTTCCGTTAATGCCGCGCTTGCCGGTATAGCGCCGCCCAAAAAAAGCAGTTGACAAACGCGGATTTTCTGCTATGATTTGAAAACGGTTTTCATTTTCAATTTCAGGAGGCATCCTATGACGTATATGACCAGACAGCAGCAGGCGATACTGGCCTGCATCCAGTCCTGCGACGGCGGCATCGGCGCGGCGGAGCTGACGGAAACGCTGCACCGGCAGGGCGAGACGGTGGGACTGACCACCGTGTACCGCCATTTGGAGCGGTTGGAAAAGGCAGGCAAGGTTCACAAAATTGTGACGGATTCCGGCGCAAAATACCAGTTCTGCACATGTAACGCATCGGGTCGTGACTGTTTTCTGCTGAAATGTGAAAAGTGCGGCGAGGTGTGCCATGTGGACTGCTCCCATCTGGCGCCGCTGTACCGCCATCTGGAGGAGGAGCACGGCTTCTCCATCGACCCGCGGCGGACGCTGTTTTACGGCGTGTGCCGCCGGTGCCGGGAGGCGGCGGAATGAGGCGGCTCCTGGCGTTTTTACTGGCGCTGACGGTGGCGGCGGGGCTGTGCGGCTGCGGCCGGAAGCCCTTGCAGGACAACGGAAAGCTCCGGGTGGTATGCACGCTGTTCCCCTACTACGACTTCGTGCGGCAGATCGGCGGGGACGACGTGGACGTGACGCTGGTGGTGCCCGCAGGGCGGGAGACACACAGCTTTGAGCCCACGCCGCTGGATGTCATCCGTATCAGCGAGGCGGACGTGTTCGTCTACAACGGCGGCGAGAGCGAGCAGTGGGTGGAGAACATTCTGGACGCCGCAGGGGAAAATATCCCGTATGTCCTGTCGATGATGGGGGCGGCGGAACTGCATGAGGAAGAATTTTCCGAGGGCATGCAGGGACAGGGCGCAAACGCCCACGAGCACAGCGATCACGACCACGGCCACGGCGAAAACGGCGGGGCCGATGATGCGGAAGATGAAGAAACCGAGTACGACGAGCACATCTGGACATCGCCGGTGACGGCCATGGCCCTGTGCCGCGCCATCGGGGAGACTCTGTGTCAGGCCGATCCCGACCACGCCGACGGTTACCGCCAGCGGCTGGCGGACTATCTGACGGAGCTGGAGTCGCTGGATCAGTCGTTCCGCGACGTGGTGGCCGGCGGCAGCCGGAAGCTGCTGGTGTTCGGCGACCGGTTCCCGCTTTTGTATTTCTGCCGCGAGTACGGGCTGGACTACCGCGCGGCGTTTCACGGCTGCGCCGGCGACACCGAGCCGTCGCTGGCCACATTGAAGTATCTCATCGATCTGGTAAACGAGGAGCACATCCCCGTGGTATACACCATCGAGCTCAGCAGCCGGAAGGTGGCGGAGGCCATCGCCGAGACCACCGGCGCGGCGGTGCGGACGTTCCAGTCCTGCCAGACGGTGAGCCGCGCGGATTTTGATAACGGCGTCACGTATCTCCAATTGATGGAGGCCAACGTGGACGCACTGAGGGAGGGGCTGGCCTGATGGAAAAGCCGACGGAAAAGAAAATATTGCTGGACTGCCGCGATGTGTCCCTGGGCTATGAGGGGCAGGCGCTGTGGCAGGGGCTGACGTTCCAGGTGCGCAGCGGCGACTATCTTTGCGTGGTGGGTGAGAACGGCTCCGGCAAGTCCACGCTGCTGAAAAGCATGCTGGGCCTTCTGAAGCCCATGAAGGGAGAGATCGTGCTGGACCGGTCCCTGCGGGCGGGAGCCATCGGCTATCTGCCCCAGCAGACACAGGCCCAGAAGGACTTTCCCGCCACAGTGACGGAGGTGGTGCGCAGCGGCTTTCTCAACGGGTGGGGCGCTCACTTCTTCTACACGGCGCAGGAGAAATCCACGGCGCTGATGCACATGGGCAAGCTGGGCATTTTAGAGCTGAAGGACCGGTGCTACCGTGAGCTGTCCGGCGGGCAGCAGCAGCGGGTGCTGCTGGCAAGAGCGCTGTGCGCCGCCGGAGAGCTGCTGGTGCTGGATGAGCCGGTGACGGGGCTGGACCCCGCCGCGGCCCAGGACCTGTACCGCACGCTGGACTATCTCAATAAGAAGGAGGGGCTGGCCATCGTCATGGTGACCCACGACCTGCGCAGCGCCCTGCCCCACGCCACCGCCATCCTCCACGCGGGACACGGCGGCTGGTTCTACGGCGACACGGCGGCGTATCTGGCGTCGCCCTACGGAAAGCGATTCGGAGGTGACGGTATATGAGCCTGCTGCTGGAAATGTTCACTTACCCCTTTATCCTGCGGGCCTTTGTGGTGGGCATCCTGATCTCCCTGTGCGCGGCGCTGCTGGGCGTGCCGCTGGTGCTGAAGCGCTACTCCATGATCGGCGACGGACTGAGCCACGTGTCCTTCGGCGCACTGAGCGTTGCGCTGGCCTGCGGCTGGGCGCCGCTGCCGGTGTCCATCCCCGTGGTGGTGCTGGCGGCGCTGGGCCTGCTGCGGATGACGGAGAGGAGCCGCATGGGCGCGGACGCGGCCATCGCCGTGGTCAGCGCCTCCTCCCTGGCCGCCGGTGTGGTGGTCACCAGTCTCACCACCGGCATGACCACCGATGTGGACAGCTTTATGTTCGGCTCCATCCTGGCGCTGGACCGCGCCGACGTGGCGCTGTCCGTGGGGGTGTCGGCGGCGGTGCTGGTGCTGTACGTGCTGTTTTACCACCGGCTGTTCGCCATCACCTTTGATGAGAGCTTTTCCCGCGCCACCGGCATGCGTGTGGGGCTTTACAACACGGTGCTGTCGGTGCTGACAGCGCTGACCATCGTGCTGGGCATGCGGCTGATGGGCGCCATGCTCATCTCCAGTCTGGTCATCTTCCCCGCCCTGACGGCGATGCGGCTGCTCCGCAGCTTCCGCGGCGTGGTCATCTGCGCGGGGGTGCTCAGCGTGGTGTGCTTCTGCGCGGGGCTCACCGGCTCGTATCTGCTGAGCACCCCCGTGGGCGCTACGGTGGTGCTGGCGGATCTGGCGGCGTTCCTGCTGGCCTGCGGTGCGGCGGGGCTGAAAAAACGGGCATAACGGCGCGGCGGCGCGGGTCTACACCCGCACCGCCCTGTCTTTTTTTGCAAAACGCACCTTTTCGACGGGTTTTTTGCAGAAAAATACTTGCGTTGTTCCCATTTTTATGGTATGCTACACACGTAAGTAAGGTATTGACTGGGAGTGGGCTTGACTGTCCGCTCTTTTTGTTGGGCATTTTTGATTTGTTAAAAGCAGGAGGATGCGCCGTGAAAAAGATCACAGACGTTGTCTGGGAGCTGGCGGAGCCGGTGGTACAGGAGCATGGCTGCCAGCTGTGGGACGTGGAATATGTACGGGAGGCGGGCCAGTGGTACCTGCGGCTGTATCTGGACAAGGACGGCGGCGTGGACATTCTGGACT